>ULVN01126225.1_pt1 | contig 47018 bp, 61 predicted proteins | sample 1959491 | NCBI WGS metagenome assembly ULVN01 (sample SAMEA4835787, study PRJEB28245) | human gut metagenome | biome: gut microbiome; material: fecal sample | place: Denmark | collected 2008 | reverse complement strand
ATAGTTATTTTAGTAGTGAAGAAGAAAGTAATATTAAATCAAGATTACTATATGATTCACTTAATAAAATAGTATCATTAAGTGATATAAATAATTTTATAGAAGAAAAAGAAGAAGTACTTATTATAAATAAGAATGAAACCAATGATATAAAAATTGATAATAGTAAGCCTATAGTTTATATATATAATACTCATGATACTGAAAAATATAGTGTACCTTTTATAAGTGATTATTCAGTAGCACCAACAGTTAAGATGGTATCATACATATTTAAAGAGCATTTGAATAACGAAGGTATTAGCGTGCTTGTTGAAAATAAAAAGATAAAAGATTACTTAACTAAACATAAACTTAATTATTATGGCTGTTATGATGCGAGTAGAAGTTATATAAAAGAAGCATCTAAAAACAATGATTTTAAAATATTAATTGATTTACATAGAGATTCAGTTAAATATAAACAAACGTTATATACTAAAGATAATAAAAAATATGCTAAAGTAATGTTTGTAGTTACAACTAAACATAAATCATATAAAAAGAATTTAAAATTTGCTGAATATTTAGATAACAAATTAAATCAAGATTATAAAGGATTAAGTAGAGGTATATATAAAAGGAGTGATGTTATATTTAATCAAGATCTTAATAATAATGCTATATTAATTGAATTAGGTGGTGTTGATAATCAAATAGAAGAACTAAATAATACATTAGAAATATTATCTAAAATTATAAAAGAATATCTAGGTGAAAAATATGGATGAAATAAAAGTACAAGAAAAAAACACTTTACTTAAGATAGCATTGTTTCTATTTATTATCTTTTTAATATTATATATTTGTAAAGAAACTGGATTTTATGAATATAAAGCACACAATAAATCAGTTTTGACAAGTGAATCTCTTAAGAAATTTGAAAATGATGTTAATGAAGGAAAAGATGTATCTCTTAAAGATTATGTTGTAGATGAGCATATTGACTATTCTAATAAGGTAAGTAATCTTGGATATAATATAGGAAATACTATTGAAAAGTTTATGAATGGAGGCATTAAAAAAACACTTAAAATAATAAGTGCATTATTCTATGAATAACATTGATACAACTTTAGTATATGTTCTTGTAAGAAGTCCACTGCCAAGTAGAGTACCACCAAAATATCTAATAACTACTATAAGAACTCTATTAAGTTCTTTTTTATGTATTATATCAATAAGACCTCTAGTAGTGCCATTTGGTTCTTTATCAGCATGGCTCTTTTCAATATTATCAAATTTATAAGCATATACAATATGCCTACATTTCTTATGTTCATTTTTTAATTCACTAATGATAGAATCAACTTCTTGAATATCATCAATTTCATATACTATACTTATGAATTTTGATTTTTTTTCTTCTAAATACTTCTCATTTAACTTTTTCATATCTAAATTATATATTATTTTTAAAGAATTTAAAAGTAATTAATGATATAATAATAAATATGGAGGAATTATGGCAATTAAATTTACTAAAGAATTAAGAGAAGTACCTAAGAAAAGTGGATGCTATCTTATGTATAATAGTGATAATGTTGTAATATATGTAGGTAAAGCTAAAATATTATTTAATAGATTAAAAAGTTATTTTACAGGTAGAGTGACAGGTAAAACTAAAAAACTTGTAAGTGAAATAGATCATTTTGAATATATTGTTACTAATAGTGAAACAGAAGCATTTATACTTGAAATAAATCTTATTAAGAAATATGATCCAAAATATAATATATTACTTAGGGACGATAAAAGTTACCCATATATTGAGCTTACTAGTGATAAGTATCCAAGGTTGATAGTTAAAAGAGAAATAAATATTAATAAAAAGAATAGTCATTTATTTGGGCCTTATCCTAATGTATATGCAGCCCGTAGACTTGTTAATTTACTTAATAGGTTATATCCATTAAAGAAATGTGATACTATGCCTAAAAAAGTATGTCTATATTACCATATTGGAGAATGTCTTGGTTACTGTGAACATAAAGATATAGATATTACACCTATGAAAAATGAAATATTATCTATTTTAAATGGTAATGATACACTTTTGATAAATAAAATAAATGAAAAAATAAAAATTAATTCAGATAATCTAAATTATGAAGTATGTAAAGAGTTAGTTGAAGAACTTGGTTATATTAAAGAAGTATTTAAGAACCAAAGTATTGTAGAACTTGATGATAATATTAATAGAGATGTAATAAATTATTATTATGAAAATTCATATTTAAGTATAGTAATATTCTTTATTAGAAATGGTAAACTTGTTGGTAATAATTATAAAATAATACCTATCATTAATGATATAAAAGATACTCTTGAATATTATATAAGTACATTTTATTCTAAAAGTAATATTGCTCCTAAAGAAATAATAATGCCTGAAATAATAGATATAGATATGATGAGTAATGTATTAAATACTAAAGTTATAACTGTTAAAAGAGGCCCTAAAAAGAAACTATTTGATATGGCTTACAATAATGCTAAAGAGCAGTACGATAAAGAAATAAGACTTATTTATAATAATGAAAAGCTTACTACTGATGCGAATGAAGAATTAAGAAATTTACTTCATTTAGATAAATTACATATTATTGAAGCATTTGATAATTCTAATTTATTTGGAACATTTAGTGTATCAGGTATGGTATCTTTTATAGATGGTGTTCCTTCTAAAAAGAATTATAGAAAGTTTAAACTTACTTTTGATAAGAATGATGATGTTGCTTCTATGAAAGAAGTTATTTATAGGCGTTATTTTAGAGTTTTAAAGGATAAACTTGTTATACCTGATTTAATAATAGTAGATGGTGGTAATAATCAAATAAATGCTTGTAAAGAAATATTGGAAAGTTTAAACCTTAATATTAAAGTAATAGGTGTTAAAAAAGATGATCATCATAGTCCAGAATCTATAGTTGATGGAGATACTTATGAAATAATTAAGATTGACAAGAGTTCTAATGTATTTAGATTACTTAGTCGTATAGATGAAGAAGTGCATAGATTCACTATAAATTATCATAAAGAAATAAGAAGCAAAGGTAGTATATCCAGTGTACTTGATAATATAAATGGACTAGGTGATAAACGTAAAAAAATGCTTATTAAGAAATATGGCAGTGTCACTAAAATGAAAGAAGCGACTACATACGAACTTTCAGAGATAATACCACTTAAAGTAGCAGAAGAATTGCACGAATATTTAGAAAGCATGGATAAATAGGAAAAATACATCAGTTAAAAAGTTGACTAGGATTTTAATTAATTCCTGTCTTTTTATGTGGCAAATATTTATAAATAATTGTTTTTCTTTTTCACTATGTTATAATATTTTGTACGAAGGAGATATAATATGGAAATTACAATTGATACAATTAATAAACTTAGTATAGATGACATATACAATATATTATCTCCTCTTTTTAATAAAACTTATAAAAAATTTAGTTTTGTTAATATGACAGAAGAAGAATATGATCTTATAGTGAGAAAATCTATTTTAGAATCTATAAGTGCATATGATGGTAGTGGTGATTATAAAAAATATATATTAAGAAGAATAAGTAAAAATATACTTACTAAAATACAAGAAGATATAAATGATCCAAGTAAGGCATTTAATATTATAAATGGATATATAAATCAAGAATTTTCTAAAAATATAGATTATGATAATGCGATTAATTCATTTAACAAATTAGAAAGTTTTTTAGAATTATGTAATTTCATATTAAGTACTGATATTATAGAAAAATTAGTAAGTGAAAATACTTTAATTATGAAACTTTTAAATGCTATATTTGAAATGGATAGAGATGAAATAGTAAATGGTAAATTTGATGAATCATATAGTGAACTAATAGTTTCATTTATAGAAATTTACTGTAAAAAGAATAATATTAAAATAAAAGAAGTAGAACTAAAATATGAAGACATCGGAGCTTTTGCTAGTCAAGACAGCACTAGTATATATTTAAAAGAAATACAAAACTATGGAAGATATAGTAAAGAAGAAGAACTAGAAATAATAACTAGAATTAAAAATGGAGACATAAAAGCAAGAAATGAATTTTTAGAACAAAATTTAAGATTAGTTGTTTCAATTGCGAAAAAGTATCAAGGAAGAAATATTCCATTAATTGATTTAATTCAAGAAGGAAATATTGGACTTATGAAAGCACTTGATGAATTTGATATAAATAAAGGATGTAAATTCAGTACATATGCGACTAATTGGATAACTGCGTTTATAAGAAGATATATTGCTGATAAAGGTAGAAATATAAGATTACCAGTTAATTTTTATTATGAAATTAGTAATTTTATGAAGATTAAAAATCGTTTAGAAAGAGAATTAGGTAGAGAACCAAATATTTTAGAACTAGCTAGAAAAACAGGTAAAGATAAGGATACAATATTAAGATATTTTGCTTATTTAAATGATACTAAGAGTTTAGATGATAAAGTAGGTGAAAAAGAGGACACAGATTTCTCATATTTTATACCATCAAAGGATGAATCTTTAGAAAAAAGTGTAATAAAAAAAGATTTATCTACTAGAATGAGTGAACTTCTTAAAGAATGCAATTTAAATGAAAGAGAGATAGATGTATTATCATCAAGATATGGATTGAATGGCATAGATGTATTAACTTTAGAAGAGATAGGTCAAAAATATGGTGTCACACGTGAAAGAATAAGGCAGATTGAAACAAAAGCATTAAAGAAGATAAGAAATTCTAGTCATGTGAAAAAATTTGCTGATTTTACTGACGATCCAGTTAATGCAATGAATAATCTTATGAAAATGAGGGAAGCATATTCATTTAATCCATATAGTTTTAAGAAAAATATAATTTCTAAAGATGAAGATAATAATAGTAAAGGAAAAAGCAAAAATATTTATGATATATTTAATAGTAAAGGATATTCTAAAGAAGAAGTAGATGAAGCAATTAAGTCTTTGACAGTTGATGAAATAAACTTATTAAAGTCAAGATATGGAGATAATTTAGACAAATCCCCAACTACTAGAATGAATAGAAATGAATTTGTAGAAAAATTTACTTGTGGATTATTTCCCAAGATTTTGTTGATAATGAAAAATAATAGAGAAAAAGATATAATAAAAGAACCTAAAAATGAAAGGAAGAAATATATGAAAACGCCTAGGAATATTTATGATATATTTAGAGAACAAGGATATAGTGAGCAAGAATTAACTAGAGCAATTAATTCTTTACCCGAAAATGAAGTAGAAATGTTAAAGTCAATATACGGAGCTGATTTTGCAAAAATACCTACAGTTACGCTTAGTAAGGAAGAAAAAACCAAATTATATTCAGTTATTTTTACAAAAATTAGAAGAAAAATAAAAAAGGATAGAAATTCACAAACTGTTACACAAGATGTAGAAAATAAAGCTGAAGTAGTAAATGATAGTGAAGAAACAATAGAGGATACTAAGAATGTAACTATATTTGATCAAACTGATGTTCAAGAAGAAGTACCAGTAATCGTTCCGATTAAAGAAGTAGAAGTATCTACAACTCCAACAGTAAATAGTGGGTATGGTAAATTTTTAGAATTATTAAAAACACCTACATTTAGTGATATGTTAAGTATTTTAACACCTAAAGAAGCAGTAATAATTATGCTTAAATTAGGATACATTGATAATAAATATTTTAGTACTGATAGAATAGCTGAATTTTTAGAGATAGAGCCTAGTGAAGTTAGTGAAATTACTAAGAAAGTGATACTACTTCTTAAAGAAAGAATTAATGATTATATAGATTTAGCTATAAATGAAGTATCAAAAGGAGATATAGTTACACTTAAAAAAGAACAAAAATAAAATAAAAGTTTGACACTTTGTAACAAATATGATATAATATGCGTACTTAATTAAAAAGGGGGATTTGAATTATGTTATGGAATATATGTTCAGTATTATTTTTAGCATCAGGAGCATGTGAAGGATTAAAAGAATATACATTTAGAAAAAGATTAGAAAGAGAAGGATATGAAATAGATGATAATAGATCTACTACTGAGAAAGTATTAGGATTTATTAGAAATTATGCATATCTTTTAGTGCCAGTCTATAATATTTATAGAGCAGGCAAAAAATTGTTTAAAGATGAAGATGAATATTATACTTCTAGATTTAATAGTTTTAATAAAAAGGGATTACTTGTTAAGAGAGAAGAAATAAAAGAAAAAGAACAACCTAAACAAGTAGAACAAGTTAAAGAAGTTAAAAAAGAAGTAAAAAGTGAACCTAAGAAAGTAGCTAATGTTCAATCTGAAAATAAAGGTTATACAATTGATGAAATGATTCATATGAGAAATTATTATATGAATCAAGATAGAAGATTGCGTGCTAGATATAAGACACTTAAAGAAAAAGGTGCTAGTGCTAGTGAGATTAATGAAGTAGTTCGTACTATTAAAGAAGTAGATAGTAAATATTATGAATTAGATAATGCCATATTAGCAAGTAGAACTAATAAGGCTGCGAGAGTAAAAAAGCAATAAGAGACCTACTGTGAACAGGAAAAAGCAATCAACAATATTGGATTCTTATCTAGTAGATTTACATAAAAGTCTTAATAAAAAATTAAACCAAGCATTAGAAGTGACTAAAGATACAAATAGAGATACTTTGACTGAATTAATTAATTTAAGAAATTACTATGCTAGTGAAGATAAAAAATTAAGAGAAAGATATAGAAACATACCATCAATGAAATAATAGAAAAGAGGAAATATGACTGATTTTGATAAACAACATGATGAAATGCAATTATCATGGGAGAAAACGAAGAAAGAAATGGAAAGGCAACAAGAAATGTTTTTAGAATCTTGGAAAAAGACAAGTGAAGAAATGGACAGACAACAACTAAGAATGTTGGCTGATTGGAAAGAAATGAGTAAAGATGCTGAAAGACAATTTTCAAAAATGATAGAAGAATGTAAAAAGACCTATGGAACAATTGCCTTTGATTATAAATTTCCTAGTTTAGACTCTTGCACTAAAGAATGCATTACACAACAATTAGTAATGTTAAGAGATTATTATGCAGTGCTTGATAAAGATTTACGTAAAAGATATAGAAGTATTCAAGGTAAAAAGGGACATGCATATGAACTTAAAGATTTAGTTAGTGCAGTTAAAACAATAGATAAACTTTATTATAGAGTTAATGATATGATAAAAGATTTACAAAAAGAAAGTAAGCCTATTCAAAGAAAACTCGAATCTAAAAATAAATAAACAACTAAAAAGAATAAGAAGGAGGGATAAATATGCCTGATATAGATTTAGGTGAATATAAAGATACATATAGATATTTAAGTGAAAGAGAAAAAGAATTATCATTATATTTAGAAGAACTTAAAAAAGAATATATGAGAGTATTACAAGGTGGAAATAGATATGCAATAGATGTTATGCGTGAAAAATATAAATCAACAATAAGAATATATAAATATCATGTTGATTTCATGAGAGAAATATTAGCAAAAAAATCAACTGAACAAAGTATGAATCGAAAACCACAAGAATTAATTATGAAATAGATGATGAAAGAAAATTTCATCTTTTTTATTGCAATTATACTTTTAATTAATAATAAATTTATGTATAATATTTCATGTGATGTGTTATGAAGAAAGTATCATTATATCCAGCTGATGTATATCAAGTTATAGATAAAAGTTTATTATCAAGTAGTGATAAACTTGTTTTAAACATGCTTTATATGCCTATAATAGGTAATATTGCTGTAATGTTATACTTTTTCTTACAAACGGAAACTAAAAATACTTTTATATCATGTGAACTTACTCATAAACATTTAATGACAAGTATGGGTATAACACTTGATAACTTAAAAGAAGCAAGATTAAAATTAGAGGGAATAGGGCTTCTTAGAACTTATTATCATGAGGGGGAAGTGAATTCATATGTATATGAACTATATAGTCCAGTATCAGCAACAGAGTTCTTTACTCATCCTATATTTAATGTAGTACTATATAATAATGTTGGTAAAACTGAATATAATAGACTATTTGAATACTTTAAAGTACCACATATGTCACTTCGCGATTATGAAGAAATAACTGCTCCATTTGATGCGGTATTTAAAAGTAGAAATTATAGTCCTCTTGAAATAAGTAGTGGTGAAGTTGTATCTAAGAATAAACTATTATTAAAATATGAATTAGATTTTGATTTTGATCTAATGGTGTCTTCACTACCAAGTGAAATGTTCAATCAAAAATGTTTAAATAGAAGTATGAAAGAATTAATAATTAATTTAGCTTTCTTATACGAGATAGATCCAGTAACAATGGCTGATATAATAAGAGCATCTTTAAATGAAAAAGGTAATATTGATAAAGAAGATTTAAGACGTAATACAAGAAAATATTATCAATTTAATAATAACAATAGACTTCCAAGTTTATTATTTAAGAGTCAACCTGAATATTTAAAGAGTGCTAGTGGAGATAATAGTAAGCGTGGTAAGATTATTGATGTATTTGAAAGTCATTCACCATATGAATTCTTGAAGGCTAAATATAAAGGTGCTAAGCCTACTGAAAGAGATATGAAAATACTTGAAAGCCTTCTTATGGATTTAAATCTTAATCCAGCAGTAGTAAATGTATTAATAGATTACACTCTTAAGACAAACAATAATAAACTTGTAAAAGCATATATAGAAACAATCGCAGGTCAATGGAAAAGGTGTGGTGTTGAAACTGCTAGTGAAGCTATGGATTTAGCAGAAAAAGAACATAAAAAGAAGTTTAAAAAAGAACCTACAAAGAAAATGAATAAAGTTATGCCGACATGGTTCAATGAAAAAATAGAATCTAAAGAAGAAAACAGTGAAAGTGATGAAGAATTTAAAAACTTTATAGAGGAGTTTAGAAAATGATTAATGGAAGTAGTTTTGTTAAAAAAAGTAAAAAGGCTATTAATGATGAATTAAGACGTGATTTTGTTTTAGCAAGTAGTGATGAAACATTTAAGAAATTATGTAATAGACTTAAATGTGATGAAGAAATACTTATGAAATATACAAGTAAACTTACCGATTCAGCATGCGAACTTAAGAATTGTTCAAGATGTAAGGGATTATCTTATTGTAAGAATGCTGTAAAAGGTCATGTTTATTTTCCAACTGTTACTAAAGATTTTATAGAGTTTTCATATAAATCTTGTAAATACTTTAAAGAGAAGAAAAAGAATAATACTATATTTTTTGAAACACCTAAAATGCTTATGAATGCTTCGTTAAGTGAACTTATTACTGAAAAAGAAAGAGCAAATATTTTAAAATATATAAAAGACTTCTTAAAAAAGAAAGTAAATGGTGAAACTGTTAAAGGACTTTATTTAAGTGGCTCTTTTGGTAGTGGTAAATCTTATATATTAAGTGCTTTATTAAATGAGCTTTCTCTTAAAGGATATAAATGTGTTAATATAAATTATCCATTATTATTGAATAAGTTAAAAGCATCATTTAGTGATTATAATTATAATGATGTTATGGAAGAAATAATGACTTGTGATGTTCTTTTAATAGATGACATTGGTGCTGAAAATAATAGTCCTTGGTCAAGAGATGAGGTACTTGGAACTATTCTTCAATATAGAATGGATAGTGATTTAACAACATTTTTTACTTCAAATTTCACAATAAATGAACTTGAAACAGAACTTTCAGAAACAAATAAGGGAACTGATTTAATTAAAGCAAGAAGAATTATTGAAAGAATAAAATATTTAACAGTTGAAGATAAATTAATAAGCAAAGACAAAAGATAAACGTTTGTTCGTTTACTGGGAATATTTGCTATAATGATCACATACAACATCGGTGCTTGGAATGTCACTATTACTAATTTTAGCTATGGTCTAGCGCCAATATTTCGCATTGTATAATATTGATTAGATAACACACAACTATCAAAATGATAAGTGTTGATTGACAAAATCGCACTTTTTTGTTATAATATGTACATTATTAAGGGGGAATGTAAAATGACAGATATTTTATTAATATATGCAGTAATGCAACTTATGTCTACAGCATTTGGTTTAGCAGTTATTGGAGCTGTTAGATCCTCAATTGAAGAAAAATTGCAAGATAAAGGATATGTACTTAAAAATAGAAACAGTTTATATAAATTCAATGAAAAACTTGGAAACTTTTTAAAAGGATTTATTCCATTCTATTATGCTATTAAAGCAGTATCATTAGTTCAAGGAAAGAATCCAATTAATAGAGCAGTAGAAGAAGAAATAATAAGTGGAAACTATATTACACGTGATGAGCAACTTGATATATTCCGTGAAGAAGAAGCACGTAAACAAAATGATCCAACAATTGCTCATGAACCAAGAATAATGTTTGAAAAGCCAGAGAAATATAAAGCAACTAGAAATAATATAGAAAATCTATATGATACGTATGAGACACCAATCGAATATGTTACTAAACTAGATACAGAAATTGAAAAATTAGATATTACACCTTTTATGAATGAAGGAAATGTTAAACAAGTAGTTGTAAATGGAGAAGTAACTAATCAAGATATAGCAAGGGCTATTAGTGAACTTAATGTATCAGAACTAGAACAATTAAAAAGAAAGATTACTGAACTTGAAAATATAAAAAGTAGAAATAAATTATTATCTTTAGAAAAAAATATTGCATAAGAAATTTTGATGTGTTATTATATATTTGTAAAGACATAATTGGACGAGATAAATAATATAATTATTGTAGAGAGTTAGTGTATGGTGAAAACTAATATAATTAATTATTTGTTACTACCAATTTTATGTGGTTAATAGCCAACGGGTAGTTTCGTTAATAACTAATAAGTTAAATATAGGGATGGCACCGTCATTTATGACTCCTTGGGCTATCTCTTTTTTTGTTTCTTCTGGAGGGTTTATGAAAGAATATAAAAGTGTAACATTATCAAAATTTTTATCTAGGTTTTTAGCTGTTGATGGAATGGCACTTACAAAAGTCACCCACGCTGATGTTAAAATGCTGTTTCCAATGCTTAAAAGAGCGTCGTTTGAATATGTAGAGAAACATCCTGAAGAAGTAATGATGGGACACATAATTATGGTTAATGATGGTAAAAAAGTAATACCATATATAGTTCCTGATGTAAGAAAAATAGAAATAGATATAACTATGATGCCAGAATTTGTAGAAGAAAAACGAAATGGTAAAAGAGAAATTGATTATACCAAAATGAGAGTATATGAACTTAAGAGGCTATTAAATTTAAGATTTAATACATACAAAGTTAGTAGAGGTGCAAGAAATGAACTTGAAAACAGAGGAGTATTATTAAAAAAGAAATATAAAAGAGTAAATAAAGTAGAATTGGAGGAAGAATAATGATAAATATTAAAGAAAATAAAGAATTAAATACTTTAAATCATAGCTGTGCTCATCTTTTAGCACATGCTGTAAAACATTTATATCCAGAGGCTAAATTCTGGGTAGGTCCAGTAATTGAAGATGGATTTTATTATGATATTGACTTAGGAGATATATCACTTACTGATGATGATTTAGTAAAAATAGAAAAAGAAATGAAGAAGATTTCTAAAGATAATAAACTTATTAAAAGAAAAGAAATAAGTAAAGAAGAAGCTTTAGAGATGTTTAAGGATGATCCATATAAAATAGACTTAATTAGTAGAATGGATGAAAATGATACTGTTATATCTTGCTACGAACAAGGAGATTTTATTGATCTATGTAGAGGTCCACATGTTGAAAGCACTAAACTAATTAAATACTTTAAACTATTAAAAGTAAGTGGTGCTTATTGGAAAGCTGATTCTAAAAATAAGATGCTTCAAAGAGTATATGGAATATGCTTTAATAACGAAGAAGATTTAAATAATTATCTTGCATATCTTGAAGATTGTAAGAATAGAGATCATAGAAAAATAGGTAAGGAAATGGAAATATTTATGACTGATGATTTAGTTGGTCGTGGACTTCCAATGTTTTTACCAAATGGATATATTGTATGGGAAGAACTTGAGAATTACATTAAGAATAAAGAAAGAAAGCTTGGGTATCAACATGTTTTAACACCATGTGTTGGTAATGTAGAATTATATAAGACATCAGGACACTGGGATCATTATAAAGAAAATATGTTCCCTGCAATGGAAGTTGATGGAGAAAGTTTTGTATTAAGACCTATGAACTGTCCTCACCATATGATGATTTATGCTAATAAATTACATTCATATAAAGATTTACCTATTAGAATAGGTGAAGTAGCGCATGATTTTAGATATGAAGCAAGTGGTGCTTTAAAAGGTATTGAACGTGGAAGACATTTTTGCCAAAATGATGCTCACTTATTTGTAACAAAAGAACAAATTAAATCAGAATTTAAAAATGTTGTTGATTTAATATTCGATACTTATAAAGATTTCAATATTACTGATTATAGATGTGTGTTATCACTAAGAGATCCAGAGGATAAAGAGAAATATCATCCAGATGATGAAATGTGGAATAAGGCTGAAAACGAACTAAGGGAAGTATTAAATGGACTTGGTATTGAATATACTGAAGAAATAGGTGAAGCAGCATTCTATGGACCTAAATTAGATGTTAATGTTAAGCCAGCAGTAGGAAATGAATATACTTTATCAACTTGTCAACTTGATTTCTGTTTACCTGAAAAATTTAATTTAAAATACGTTGATAAAGATGGGGAAAAGAAAACACCAGTAGTTCTTCATAGAGCAATACTTGGATCACTTGATAGATTTATGGCTTATATTTTAGAAGAAACTAAAGGTGCATTACCATTATGGTTATCACCAAAACAAATAAATATAATACCAGTAAATATGGAATATCATTTAGAATATTCTTCTAAAATAAAAGAACTATTAGATAAAGAAGACTTTAGAGTAGAACTAGATGATAGAGATGAAAAACTAAATTATAAGATGAGAGAAAGTGTTTTATCTAAAGTACCATATACACTTATATTAGGTGATAAAGAAAGAGATAATAATACTATTAGTTATCGTTTACGTGGTGAAAAAGAAACAAATACATTAAGTATAGAAGAATTTATAAATAAAATTCATGAAGAAATTAATAATAAGAAGTAGAAATACTTCTTTTATTGTGACTAAATTTTAAATTATGATATAATAGACATAAGGAGATAGATATGATTTTACTAGCAATTATTATATTATGGATACTATTTAAATTATGGTTAAATGGTAGTGATGTATCTAAAGATAATAATAAAAATAAAAATAATCTAAAAGATGATTATATTAAAAAAGATATATATGATTCATCTAGTTTTGAAGAAGAAGAATTAGAAGAAGATGATTATCATTATGAAGATGATGACTAAATAATAAAAATATCATTAAATTATCAATTAAAAGTAGAAATACAACTATTATTATGTTAGTATATTGACTTGTGATATTATGATTGATTTTAAAGAACTTATAGAATTATTTATATTAAGAACATTACCTAGTATCAAGAGTGAAAAAGAGATACCTAATATTAATTTTATATTTGATAATAATAGTATAGAATTATTTAATTATGTAATGAAGCATCCATTTAGAAAGAAAGATGTATGGACTGAAGATATCACTTCTAAAGATTTAGAAATTACTAAAGAAATAAACAATATGAATCCAAATTCTAATACTATTATTATTGATGATGGAGTATCATTCTTTGATTATCTTGTATCTATTGTAAATGAACATTTAAAGCTATTTAAGGAGTATGAATATACTTTAATGATTAGAAGTACTACAATGTCATTATTAACTAGAATATGGCTTAGAATGGATGATAATGACTTTAATGATGTTATATCATTTTTAAGAAAAGAATTAGACTTTTATAAAGATAGAACACTTGATAAATATAGAACGGAAACATATATAAGTTCTTATGAAGGAATTGATTCTTATGCTGAATGTAATATTAATGAGTCATGGGATGAAACTACTAGAAGTATGAATTTTAGATTAGAAAGTAATGGTGAAAGTCATACTATATCAAGGGTACTTTATGATATAAGAAGTGAAAATGGAATTAAAGTATGTTATATATATGGTGTTCAAAATAATCTATTTAATATAACAAATAAAAGAATAGAAAGAAAACTATATAAATTAAATAAAGGTATTGATAATCCTAAAGTGCATCCTAATCAATTATATTCTCTTATATTATTTTTAGAAATATTAAAGAAAGAAGGAATTACTACTATTAAAGTACCTAAGAATCAAACACTAAGTTATGGTTATCATAAGATATTAAGTAATAATGAAAAATCAAATTTTAAAGCAAAATGGCCCGTAAAAAAAGTTAGAAAGATATATAGTAGTGATGATGAGGACAGTATCAATAAAAGACATGAATATGAGCTTGATAAAGAGTGGTTCAAACATATTGTTGGTAAAGAAGATACAATAGAAAGACTTAAAACTGATAAATTATTTGAACTACTTAGAAGATTATGTTTATATGATCCTAGTTTTGAATTCGTTGGAATAAGTCCTAATAATGATGAAATTTTAGTATATAAATTAAGAAAATAGTAACTCTATATCAAATTTTAAATAAAAAATCAAGAGAAAATTCAAATAAAATTTGACAAATTGACACTTTTATGGTATAATCTACTTACTAAATCATTAAGGGGGTAATGGTTATGAAGGGTAGATATATTTTAGATTATTTAGATGAAAATAATTTTAAGAAATTAGAAAGAAGTTTAAAAAAATATAACATGGTTGCTTATAAAAAGTTAATGTTTGACTTTTATCCAAAATTAAGAAGTGGTGAATTTGTAGGAGAATTAGTTTCAATTAATAAACATGAACAAACTGAAACTTATGATTTAAAATTACCAACTGATTCATTATTTGTAAAAGTATATGGAGAAGTTAAATTAAACTATACTGTATATAAACAAAATAATATTGTTATGTTAAATAATTTAGAACCAAAAGATATATTATTAGATGGTCATAAATCTGAGTTAACTGCTTATAAAGGAATTATGATTTCTAAAGCAAATGCTCAAAAAGAAATGTTCAAAATTGACTTATTATGTAGATTAGAAGGAAGAGAGTAGTCCTTCTTTTTTTATTGTAAATAAAAAGAACTAATCTTTATTAACTAGTTCTTTATACTTATCTTCAAGTACATATATATCTTTACTACTCATGAATACAAGTACAGCATTTTTATACTTAGTAAGTTTATCTACTTCATCAAGTGTTAAATGTTCACCATCTTTAATATCTTTAATTATATCATATGCACTTACATCATCATATCCAGTTTCTTTTCTATCTTCTCCAATATCCATAACATATGCTTTATCTGCAATACTAAGTGCATCAGCAAACTCTTTATGGAAATATTTAACCCTAGATTTAGTATGTGCTTTAAATATAGCAACTAAATATCTATCTGGATATTTCTTACGAGCTGCAAGTAATGTAACCTTTACTTCAGTTGGATGATGAGCATAATCATCTATTAATATATTTGATTTAACTTTTTCTTCTATAAATCTTCTTTTAGCATGTTCTATTTTAGATACTTGATTTTTAACTTCAGTTTTATCTATATTTTCTAAATAACAAACAGTTATAACTGATAGAGCATTAAGAAGTAAATGATCACCTACAAATGGAAATGTGTAGGTATCATAATATTCACCTTTGATGTATACGTCTGCGATTGTTTTATCATTTTCAGTTTTTATATTTTTACATATTACATCATTATTATCATTAAATCCATAATAAATTACTTCTTTATTTGTTTTGATTTTTCTATTGTTAAGATCATCTCCACACATTATAACACCTTTACGAGCTTTATTTACAAATGTAGTAAATGCATCCATAACATCATCTAAATCTTTATAATAATCAGTATGATCTAGTTCAATGTTAGTAACTATTACATAATATGGATTATATGCTAAAAAATGTCTTTTATATTCACATGCTTCAAGTGCAAAATATTCATTACCAATAGTAGCGTATCCAGTTCCATCTCCAATAAGATAGTTAACTCCTACATTTTCTAAAACTTTACTTAACATTGTAGTCGTAGTAGTTTTACCATGACATCCACATACAGCAATAAGTTTTGTATCATTAGTAATTTCAGCTATCATTTCTTGATAAGTAAATATCTTTAAGCCAAGTTCATGTGCTTTTTTAACTTCAGGATGTTCATCAGTAAAAGCATTTCCCTGAACTATAATCATATTTTTCTTTATATTGTCTGCATTAAATTCAAAAAATTTAATACCTTTTTTAATAAGTCCTGCTTCAGTAAAGAAATGATCAGGTTTATCACTTCCCATAACAGTATAACCAAGATCACTCATTATTTGAGCAAGAGCACTCATTCCGCTTCCTTTAATTCCTATAAAATAATATATCAATTTAATCACCAATATAATTATACTATAAATATAAAATATTTTATACTCACTTTACATTAATTTATACTAGAAATAATTATATTTTTGTTGTATAATATATTTGGTGATGATATGAAAAAGGAAATTAAAATTTTAATAATTGTTTTGTGTGTGGTATTTGGTGTATTTATACTTGATTATTTAAGAAGTGTAATATTTAAGAAAGAACCTTTAATTGTAGTAAGTACAATAAATAGAGAAGGTGTAAAGATAAGTAATGGTATTTTATATAGAACCTATAATTGTAATGGCACTATATATGTCGAATCAAAAACAAGTAAATTTGATTGTCCGGCTGTACCTAAAGGGATTTCAATAACACAAAATAATAAAGATATATGTGTTGATGGTATAGATTATTTTTATGAAGATGAAAACTATAGATACTATTTTACTTGTATGAAAAGTAATTATATATTCATTAAAAAAGATGATAAAGAATATACATTAAAAAATGCTCTTAATAATAAAATAATAACTATTAATGATATTGAAAATTTAATTGAATTTAATAAAGAGAGTAAAAAAAATACTGAAGCTATTAAAGAAGTGGAATTAATTAAAGAAAGTAGTAAATGCAGTACTAAATCAGAAAAAATATATACGTACAATAAAACAGAATATTATTATGATTGTAGTAATAATACTTATTCTTTAAAAATTAAAGGTGAAACTTTTTCATTAAATAAGGCACTTGAAAGTGGAAAGGTTACTATTGAAAAGCTAAAAGAATTAGGACTAAATGTTATATCTAGAGAAATAACTAATACAGATACAGTTATTAAGAAAGATACTGATGTTATTATTGAAAAAGAAAATAATACTAAAGTAGATATTAAAAAAGATGAAACAATTGATGAGGCAATATCAAATAATCCAAAATTAGTATTTATTAAAAATAGTAATAAGGATCAAAAGAAAATAACTATCTATAAAGATAAAAGTTATGAATATTATTATTATACTCCTTCTTATGGAGATTATAATATTAAATATATGAATAAATATTATACTGTTAAAGATGCTATTAATAAAAATATAATAACTTTATCTAGTTTACAAGGATTAGGGCTTACTTATTTGAAGACTAAGTTAGTTACTATTGATGATAATAAGGTTAATCCAGGCAAGACTGATGATAATGTAAATAAAGATCGTAAAATTACTCTTATTGATAAGTCTAAAGGTAGTAACTGTGCTCAAGCAATAGAATATTTCTATGAAGATAATGCATATAAATACTATTTTACTTGTATTAAGAGTTCTAGTATGTATTTACTTATTGATGGTAAAGAATATCCTTTAAAAGAAGCTTTAAATAATAAAGTAACAACAATTAAAGAACTTGAAGAAAATGGTATTAAGTTTTTAAAACAGTCTAAGAATTTAGTGACAAAGTAGTTAAATATGAAATATTAAATTTTGAATATAATAAACAATTTAGTATAGATGTAATTATTAATAATTTACAAATAAAAGATGATGAATTTAAAAAAATAAAAGAAGAAAATTCTATACGCAAATAGAAGTTCTTCTTTTTTTCTTATAGGAAAGTTCATCTCGCGTGATATAAATTTTTAAACAAGAAAAAACGAACTATTTCTAGTTCGAATAAATCTTTAGTGGTGCAGGTGAAGGGAACATTCTTTTTTGATTTTTAGCCTTATTTTCCTATAAAAATTTAAAAATTACCATAAAAATTACCATTAAATATATTTATCTGTAGTTTTTGCTATCTCCTTTCTTAAATTATGTTCTAAATGACCATACTTGTTGACAGTTGTTGAATAATTGATATGACCAATTCGTTTTGAAATATGATAAAGTTCCCATCCATCACTCATCATCATAGCAACATATGTATGCCTTAAATCATATATTCTTATTTTTGAAACATCAGCGAGATCACAATATTTATAAAAGTTTTTTCGTAAAGTAACATCGCTAAATGGTTTGTTTGTTGCATAGTTATAAAATATTAAATTATTAATATTTATTTGTTCTCTTGTTAAATAAGCTTTATATAAAAGTAATTCATCTATTAATTTTTTGCTCACATCAATAACACGATCTGAACTATATGTTTTTGTACTGGATAAAAAATCTAAAGATTTTCTATCATAGTTAATTGAATGTGAAATAGTTATTGTGTTATGTATTTCGTTTATACTATCCCATGTTAATGCTCTTGATTCACCAATTCTATCTCCAAGATACAGTCCAAGCAGTACTAATACTTTTGTTCTTTTTCCAATTTTACTTGTATCTTTTTCTATATAATTAATAAATTTTGCGAATTCTTCAATGGACCAATATTTCATTTCAACTTTTGGAACTTTAATATATTTAATATTTTTTGTTGGTGTTCTTGATATTATTTCTTTAGTATTTTCACACCAATTGAAGAATGCCCGAAGATGTTTCAACATCTCATTTTTTTGTTTATTAGTTGTAGTTTGAGAGTCAATAAAGTTAACAATATCTTCCTTTGATATATTTATTACTTTTTCATTTTCTAAAGACTTATAATAACAATTATAAAATAGTTCTTTCTTTTTTAAAGTGTTATATGCCAATTTAGATATTTCTTTACAATAATATATGTATTCATTCCATAAATCTTTAAAAAAATATGAGTTACTTGATTGTTCTATTTTTTTAATATTTAATTCCAATTTCGCTTTATAATCTTTTGCAATCTTGATATCATAAATCTTTTTATCGTCTATTTTAGATATGGTAGTATCATTGTGCCTTATTATATAGTTTCCATTTTTTATATGTCTATATATATTAGGGTATCTTGTTTTTTCATAAATTTTTTTCACTTTTCTATTGCTCCTTCTTGATTTTTATGCACAAAACTAGTATAATTCCAATAGAAAAACATTTAAAAACTCAGTCTCTGTTGGTGCGGATATTGATATTTAAAGTTTTTCTATATTTATTGACTTCGTATTGCCGTACGAGGTCTTTTTAATTACTTTCTTTATTTTTAGATTCTTTGTCTTTTTTAATTCTATTTTTGATAATATATTCAATTGTGCCTTTGTCGTCGCTTGTTAATTTGTCTATATTTTTTTCTAATAATAATATTAATTCATCTGTATTTACTTTGTTAATATTTATTTTTGATATTTTAGTTTTTTCTGGAACATCGAATCCCATAAGCCATGTTTCATCAACGTCTAAAACATTAGCTATTAAAGTTAATTTGTCTTGTTTTGCATTATAATTACCAGCAAGGTAATTACTTATTAATGATTTATCTATTTTTGTTTTTTCTGCAAGCTGTGTTTGATTGAGCCCTGCTTTATTCAAAGCTTTTTTTAATCTATTGGCGAATGTATCTACCAGCATTTTATCACTTCCTCCTTAAATAAAAGTATAAACTATATTTGAGAAAAAATCAACATGTTTTACATTTTTTTAAACATTAATTGAGAAAAAATCAATTTTTTTATTGACAATAAATATTTGTTGTGCTAAACTCAAATTGTAATTGAGATAAACTCAATTAGAAAGGAGCGAAAATGAAAAGTAAATATAATTATGACAAACTAAAAGGTAGAATAAAAGAAATGTTTGACACTCAAGAAAAATTTGCCGATGCAATTAATATTTCGGTAACAACTTTAAATTATAAGTTAAATAATAAAAAGCCTTGGTCACAAAATGATATTTTCAATTCAATTGTTGCCTTAAAGATAAATAAGGAAGAAATTCAAGAATATTTTTTTTGCAAAATAAGTTGAGAAAAACTCAATATCCGCACCGAAAAAGAAAGGAGTAAAATGGATTACTACGATTCTAAAGATATCGTTAAAATAACTGGATTATGTAAGTCATCAAGTTATAAATTAATCGATAAATTGAATGAAAAATTAAAAAAAGAATATCCTGGAACCATAACGATTAATGCAAGGATTCCTAAATGGTATTTCGAAAAGAAAGTATTACTTAAAGAACCAGAAAGAAGTGATTAGATGAGTATAAAAAAAGAAGAACGCGTCGTAAAAGTTCTTCATAACTAATTATAGTAAAAAGTGAAGAAAAAATCAATTAATAGTGGGGTTAAATCTATGTCAAAATTTAAAATTTATTATTGAAAGGAAAAAATTAATGAAAAAAAATGAACCAGAATTTATTGTTAGTCCAGAAGAATTAAAAAAGAATCAAGAAAATAGTTATAAAAAAGAATATTATATTAAAAAAGCTTATCAGGAAAAAATTATAACAATAATAATTGGCATATTAGTAGTATTTATGATTGCTAGTGTAATTATCTTTTTAAATAGTTATAACAAGAAAGAAATTAAGAGTTGCATGAGTAAAGGCAATAGTGAGTACTTTTGCAAAATAAATTTATAGGTGAAAATAATGAATGAAATTATATGTAATTTTTTAGACTATTTTAAAACAAAAAGCCTTTTAATCAAAGAAAATCATAATTTCAAGAAGGAAATAATAAGTTTAAAAAAATCTGTTGATATCAGTTGTAAAATGATTGATGATTTAAATGAATCAATTGATAGATATGAGTTCTTACTTGATAAAGATAATGCACGATTAAAAATAGAAGAATTAGAGTATTTATTAAAAGATTATAGAGAGGCCAAAAGGGAGCTAAGAGAGGAAGTTAAATCTCTTAAAAGCATTATAAATAGTTATAACATAAAAATATAATTTACCAATAGAAGATCAAATATCCGTGGTTCAAATATTATTCTCCTTCGCAAAAGTTTATTTTGGGATATTTGGTAAACTTTTGCAAAAAATATAACAATTTTAGGAGTAGAAATGAAAGTATATCAATTTTTTACCAGGGGGTTATATGGAAATACATGGATTTAGCATTTACGAAGAATATTTTGCTTTAATTTCTATTTTGGAACGTAAAAAAGCACAACATGTTTTATATGCAATAGCAGAATATATGTTCAAAGGTGTTGAGCCAAAATTGGATGCAAAGGAAAGTGCTGTTTTTGAAAGCTTAAGAAGAGCATTAGATAAACAAAAAAACAAATCAAAAAATGCTAAAAAAGAAAAATCAAAAGAAAATCAAAATGAAATCAAAGCAAAATCAAATGAAGAACAAAAAGAAATCAAAATAGAAACACAACAAGATGTTGATGTTAATAATATATTAGATAGTAATAATGAAAGGGTTGTAGGGAAAGAAGAAGAGAAAGAATCTAAAGAAAAGATTAAAGATGATCTTGTAACTTTTATAAGTAAATCTAATTTAATTGTAACTCCTTACGAATTTACAATAATAGAACTTTATATGAAAGATTTTTCTATAGAAGAAATAAAACATGCCCTAATACTAGGAAAAGATAAGTCCATTAATTATTCACTTGCAATATTAAAAAATTGGTTTATTCAAAAAAATAAAGAAAATAGTGTATCAGATAGTAATAAGCCAATTCCATCTTGGTTTAATGAAACAGTTGAATTTAATAGCAATTTAGATTCAAAAGAAATGGCTGATTTTGATAATGATTTTAAGGAATTTATAGAAACATTTAGGAAAGAAGGTAAATAATTATGTTTTTAAAAATATTCGAAAGCAAAAAATCAGGGTTAATTGGTGAATTGAAAGAAGAAATTTCAAAGTTAAATTTATTAATTGAAGAAAATGATTTAAAAGAAAAGAAATATATTTCTTCAATAAATGATTTAAATGAACAGGTACAGCAGTTAAAAACTACTAATTCAAAGCTCAATAAAGATAACATTTTTCTTAAACGTGAAAATGTAAAATCATTAAATGAGATGAAAAAAGTAGTGAAAAAGTTAGAAGAAAAAGAACAACAAAGGAAAAAAATTGCATCATCAAAAGGTGGAATATCTAGAAATTATAATAAAGCTGTTAAAATAATAGAAGAAAATAAGCAGTTAATTAGAAAAAAAGAGTTAGATTATCTTTTTGCTTTAAAAGTTTTGTTTAGAAAAACAAGAATGACAACTGATACTAAAGCTTTTTTAAGTCAAAGAATGAAAGAATTAGAAATTAAATATTCAAAGGATAGGAAGTGATAAAAGTGATAGTAATATCAGATAATAAAAGGCAATGCTATGATATTAGTGATTTAATAATTGTTCCAAATACTGGTCTTTGGGATATAAGAATGAAAGATTCTTTTATTCCACTTGGCACATATAAATCTGAAGTAGAAGCAAAAAAAATTTTAAATGATTTTGCTAATGCTAAGTTAAATGAATTTCTTTTAAAGTATTGTTCATCACAGTTCAGTAAAGAAGAAATTATAGCAATGTCTAAAAAAGTTATCTTTGAATTTCCTGAGTAGGTGAAGTGTATGTATAGTAGAAACACTAAAAAAAGAATAACAGGAAAAGTGAAAGTTGGAACTAGAATAATTAAAACATCTAAAGGTCAGCAACGAACTTTGCCTATAAAAGATAAAAGGCTACTTAATAGGGTAATAGATTATTTAATTTTTGAAAAAGAACATGCAAAAAGTAATAAGAAATATTACTTAAAATACAGAAATTATATGTTAATCTTAATTGGAATTAATACAGCATTTAGAGCTGAGGATCTTTTACAATTAAAAGTTAAAAATATTGAAAAGGGTTATATGTCTATTAAAGAAAATAAAACTGGTAAAGTTCAAAACTTTCCATTAAACAAAAAACTTCATACTAAAATAATGGAATATGTTAATGAATTTAATTTGAAAAGTAATGATTATCTCTTTATGGGGCAAAAAAGTAAAAATACTTACAAAGGTATTACAAGAAAGATTATTTATCCAATTACTAGACAAAATTGTTCTGCACTTTTTAAAAAAATTTCAGAAGACTGTGGCATAACATTTAATTTTGGATTGCATAGTTTAAGAAAAACATTTGGTTATATGTATATTCTTAATGGAGGAAAACTAGTAACATTGCAAAAAATGTATAATCATGATAAGCCTACAACAACATTGTTCTATGTTATGTGGGATTCAGCAGATTTGGAGGCTGAAAGAGCAGCAACTTTTTTGGGAGATAGATAGACTATGTAAAAATTATTAGTCTTTAAATTAACCTTAAAATGCTTGATTTACGCAAAAATAATAATTAAGCAAATTTTTACAAAAAAACAAATGTTAATAACTCGTTTCTATCAAAGAAAGATAGGCAAAAATAAATACTTAAAAAATTTTACAGTTTTAGGTGTTTTGACAAATTTTTTAATTCAACAATAAAATGTAAAAAAATGTAATAAAAATAAGAAAGAAGGAATACAAAAATGGAATTTAAAATAAATGGTAGAACTTGGAAGATTAAAGAATTATCGCAAGAAGAAATAAGACAACATAAAGCTAATTATAAATACGATGGAAAGGTTGCTGAAACTGGAAAATATTATGGAGAAACATATTTTGATGAACAAACAATTTACCTTGATAAAGATTTGCATGAAGAACAAAAAAAATTTACTTTAATGCACGAATTAGGCCATTGTTATATTGGAACATTTATTTACCATCAAGATAAACAATATAACGAAGAAGAAGTTGTTGATTTGATTAGTAATTCACATTATATTATTCATAAAATAGTAGAAGATTATTTTAAGTGAGTTGATTAAATGAAAGCGATGTACAAAGAAGAACTTATAGAAAAAATAATAAAATCATCAAACCTAGTTTCAAAAAAAGAAAAAGAAGAATTATTAGATATTCTAAAGGAGAACAAATGAGTAATCATGGATATGCAAAAGACTTTTATTTATTAAGCTGTGAAAATATATTAAAAAAATTAGATGATTTAGAAGAAGCAAATGACTGTTTAAGAATACAAATAAGTGCTAGAGAAGAAGTATGCAATAGATTAGAGAGTAATTGGAATATACTAAAAGAATTTATTGATACTTTATGGTTAGACAATAAAGGAATTGTTACAAAGATAAAAGATAAGATTGAGTTAATAGAGCAAGGAAGTGATAGTAATAATAAAGAATTAAATGAAGATGCAAGAACCAAACAAGATTTATTGTATGAGTGTAGCAGTTTAGAAAGTAAGTTAAGCAATGAAATTATTAAGAACGAACATTTAGAACAACAATGTAAAAAGCAAAAAGAAGTTATTGATAATATAAATTTAATTATAAAAGGACTTGCTTATGGTGGTAGTGAAGATTATTATATGGAAAATTTTAGCAAAATAAATGAATTATTAAAAGGGGTGTCAGAATGAATAAGACAAAAATAGATAATTATTATAAACCTGAAAGCAAAACATTAAGACTTGATGAGATAGATTATACTATAATACCAAATAGTGATATTAAGCCATTATTAGACAAATTACAACAAGAGAATGAAAAGCTTAAAGAAAGAATTGAATACCTAGAAAGAAGTAATAACCGTAGAGAAGATACTATTCTTGAACAAAGACAAAGATTAAGTAATTTAGAAGATAATTGGAATAAGTTAAAAGAATATATTAACCAACAAATTGAAGAACCTTTAGGGGGTAGAGAATTTTGTTGCTATTCAAATGTAAAAGATAAAATTCAAGAATTAGAAGAAAGTGATAGTAATGAAAACAATAGAAGAAATTAGGAAAACTTCAAACTTATTTATTGAAGCAGAAGCAGAAAATGATGGTATTGGCGGTAAATATTATGATAAGTATAGTGGTAAATATTTAAATTTTATATTTAGCCATCAATTAGGTTGGGAACATTTATCGGTAAGTATGCCTGGTAAAACACCAACATGGGATCAAATGTGTGTGATGAAAGATATATTTTGGAATGAAGATGAAGCATGTGTAGAATATCATCCTAAAAAAGAAGATTATGTTAATAATCATCAACATTGTTTGCATATATGGAAACCAACTAATGAAACACTACCTTTACCGCCAAGTATATTAGTAGGGTTTAGAAGTGAAGCAGAAAAACAAGTATTTTTATCAATGACAAATATGATAGGTATTCAAGTTAATAAATGGAAATATAGCAAAAGGGAGAGAGATAAATGAAAAGAGAATGTGAAAGTTGCATCAAAAGAAAAACACCATATTGCCCTAATAGTGGTGAATGTATGACTACTGAGAATATGCCATATTATCAAAATAGAATTATGCTATTAGAAGAAAATAAACAACTAAAAGAAAAAGTTAATAAATTAGAAATATTAATAGAAAGTTTATATTTAGGTGTTACTTTAAATCAAGAAGAAGAAGATTTATTAGATAAAGTTTTGTTTGGTAGTGATAGTAATGAATGAAATAATAAAGTACATTCTACGCTTGCTAGGTATTATTATAATTCCATTTATTGCATTATTCCTTACAATGCTAACACAAAATAATTGTTATAAAGGCTCAAAAGTATTTGAATATGAAGATTTAGATGGAAATATTGGAACGGCATACAATTGTCAATACACTGATAGACAAGCCCGTAGTGGAGGAATGGGACAACCTGTTTGCTTTGTTGAAAATAAAATTATAGCAGTAAAACAATATGAAGACAAAACACAATATGAAAGTTGTAGAAAATTAATATTTGGGAGTGATAGTAATGTTAAAGATTAAAGATAATGTAAATTTAAAAGAATTAGAAAAGTATGGGTTTAAACATTATACAATGATTTATGTTAAAGAAATTAAAAGAAGTAATGAAACCCTAAAAGAAGAAAAAGATATCTATGTGGAAGAAGAAAATAGAAAAATATCAATACATAAAGGTTTATTTAATATTGATGAAGAATTAGACACCATTTATGACTTGATAAAAGCTGATTTAGTAGAGAAAGTTGAGAGTGATGATTAAATGGGTGCTAAAGAAATGTTTGAAAAATTAGGCTTTTATTATGAAGAAAGAGATTATGGTTTTAGTTATGATGCTTATGATAGTGAAACTGGTTGGTTAAGGTTTGTTGCTTTTGATATTAAAAATAAAACGGTTGAAATACATAGAATTAATATTTATTGGAATTATGAAACCAAATATACAAAACATACTCATTTAGATAAAGCGATAAATAAGCAATTAGAAGAATTAGGATGGAATAAATGACAAGTGAAGAATTAATAATAGGCTTTTTTGAAAAAGGTTATTGTTGTGATTTAGATGAAGTTAAAGATACTTGTTTAGGCTTACTAAAAGAAAACCAAGAATTAAAGAAACAACTTGATAAAGCACATGATGAATTATATACATTAAAAAATAAATATAATATTAGATTACTTAATCAAATATCAGAAAATATAGAACCTGATTGTGAAGATTATTATTTAGCAGAAATAGAAACAAAAGCACATAAATATGATTTAATTCAAAATCAACAAAAAGAGTTTATAAAATATTTATAAAATATGTTAGATGATGAAAACGATATATTTTCAGTAGTTAGAGTTAAAGATGTTCTGCAAAAATATAGAGAAATAATAGGAGGTAAAGATGAAAAGTAGTGAATTTATAATTAAAGCAAAAGAATTAGTAAAAAAATATGCTAATGAACATTTAGATAAAAGTGATGGCATACCTGAATTTGATGTATTTGTAGTTTGGTATGCTTATGAATTAGGACATAGTAAAGCATTATTAAGTACAACGTTATTAGATGGTATGTATTATGAAATAACTTATAATTCAAATAAAAATGAAATATATTTTGATGCTTATAAAAAATTTGAAAATAAATGTATAAATATAGGAAATTATAGTAATGAAAACTAAAAATTTAGAAATAAATTTTAGATATTTATGGGGGAACATAGCTTGTTTAAGTGTAGATAGTATGGATGGAAAATCAGTTCATAATGATATTAACGATGAAGAAGCAATTATAATTTTTAATTCATTAGTTGGAGAAAAAGAAAATTGTCAAACTGTTAAAACTTTATTGAAAGAAAATCAAGAATTAAAGAAACAACTTGAAGATTCAAACGAGAAAATAATTTTATTACAAGCAAGTGAACCTATGTTGAATTATAAAAAAGCATTAGAAGAAACTCAACAAAAAGAGTTTATAAATTATTTAGAAGATGAAATAAATAAATTAAAAGAACAAATTAAAAATTATGATATATGGCACGAAGTAGGAACTGATATTAATTTCTTAATACTTAAAAAGCAATTTTACTTAGAAATATTACAAAAATATAAAGAAATAATAGGAGATGATAAATAATGATAAAGGTAACATTTGAAAAAGATTATAGTAAAGACTTTAATATTAATTTTTATGGATTAATACAAGTTAATATTATTTATGAAAATGGAAAAGTAGTGTCTATTAGAGAAAAAAAGAAAGCAAAAGAATTAGTTGAAGAAATAACAAAATTTAAAGAATATTATGGTATAAAAACAGATGATATCATAACTATAATTGATATGTATTTTGCTAATTATTTTAATATAGAATACATTGGTAAACCATTATTTTAGGAGGTAAATAATGGAATTAGAACTTAAAGGAGTAAAATGAGAAGTTTATATGATATTCGGAGGGAATTGGTAAAATATAAGCAAAATTTAAAAGAAATAAATAGGTTAATTGTTAGTTCTAAACCTTCGATTAAATTGTATAGGCAGAAAGAAATAATTAAACTAAAAATAGAGGAGTTGGAAAAAGAATATGAGCAAAGAAAGGTATAAAAAAATTATAAAATGAATGAAACAGATATTGTAAAAATAGTTTTAGTTGAATTAGAAAAAAGGGGATTAATAAAACAAAATGATAACACTTTTAAAAATGTTGAATTATTATTATATAATTATGAAGCAATCAAAGATTCAATAAAAGAACGTGAAGAACAAATTAAAGATTTGAAAACATATGGGATCAAAGAAAAATCATCTAGTATAACAACGATTGTAGAAAATGTTCAAAAGCAAAGTAAAAGTGAATTAATAGATAACGCTATTGAATCTTTACAGCAACATATTTTTAGAACAAAAGTATTTATTAAATATATTGACAAAATTATTAAGAAGTTAGAAAAAGACGAATATTATCCTATTATTAAACTTAAATACTTTAAAGGAAAAAGCATAGAAGAAATTGCAGAAATTTTAAAGAAAGATTCTTCAACTATTTCTAGAAATAAAAATCGTTTAATAAATGAACTTAAGCCATTGTTGCTACCAAATGAAGTGATTTCAAATATATTTAATTATTAACAAATGCAAAAAACGTGCAAAAAGTATGCCATTTACAATGCAAAAAATACATATTATAATTGGTATAATGAAATTTTTATAAATGATAGTATTGAACTATCGGTGAGAAGAAGGGAATCTAAAGGGTTCTCTTTTATTTGGGAGTTAATGTGAAGTGAAAAAAATAAGTAAAATTAAAGAGTTAAGAGAAGAAGTAGATACCTTAAAAGAAAAAGCAATGAATAAATTTTATCAAAGAAGGTGGTTAAATGGCGAAAGGAAAAAAATTAGATAAACTATCTGTATATAAAATAATGCTTAAGATGTTTGAATGTGGTAACTTAACATCTACATCGAAAGAATTAAATATACCGATTTCAACAGTAGATAGAATTTATAAAACCAACTTAAACAAAAAAGAGTTTAAAGTCTTAAAAGAAAAAACAGAAGAGGACTTTGTTAAAAAAGCAAATTCCATAATTGTTAAAGCAACAGATTTATTAGAAAGAAGACTAGATATTGCCTTAGAAAATCAAAATGAACTAGAAGAACTTATTGATGAATTATACGATGCTAGAGACGAGGAAGGTAAATTATTGAATTATAAAGAAAGAGAAAATCTAGTGAAAAAGATAGCAAAATTGCAATTAAATAACTTACCTGAAATAACAACTGCTATCGGAACACTATATGATAAAAGAGCTCTTGCTCAGGGAAATCCGACAGCAAATAATAATGTAACAATTAATATAGAGTTAACAGATGAATAATGATTCAAGAAGTGTTAATATAAAAATATCAAAGAATGTGTTTAATAATAAATACATTCCTTTTTTATATAATGAAGACAGATTCTTAATTTTTTATGGTGGTGGTTCATCTGGAAAGAGTTATTTTTTAGGCGAAAGATACACACTAAAAATGCTGACACCAAAGAAATGTAATTTAATAATTGCAAGAAAAGCAAGTGTATCAAATGGTAAATCTACATTTCCACTAATGAAACAAGTTATAAATAAATGGAATTTAAAAAAATATTTTGATATAAATAATTCTCAAATGCGAATTAGATGTTTACTTACTGGCAATGAAATAATATTTGTTGGATTAGATGATGAAGAAAAAATAAAATCTATTACATTTGAAAATGGTGAAGTTACTGACGTTTGGGTTGAAGAAGCAACTGAATGCACTGAAAATGATATTAATCAATTAATTATAAGACAAAGAGGTGGTACATCAAAAAAACAATTGGTAATGAGTTTTAATCCAACTTCAATTAATCATTGGATTAAAAAGAAGTTTGTAGATAATAAACGAGCCACATTATGTCATTCAACTTACAAAGATAATAAATTTTTAACCGATGAAGATAGAGAAACATTAGAGTCATTCAAAGATACTGATCCTTATTATTACGATGTTTATTGCTTAGGAAAATGGGGAGTACTTGGTAAAACATTCTTTGATTCTATGAAAATACAAAAAAGAATTGATTCAGTTAGAGATGCAATAAAAACTGGATATTTTGTATATGAACTTAAAAACGAGAAAATTATTAACTATAAGTGGGTTGATAATGAATCAGGATTTATTAAAATTTTTATTTTACCTGAAAAAGGTCATCCTTATGTTATAGGCGGTGATACAGCAGGAGACGGTAGTGATTATTTTACGGGATTAGTTTTAGATAATTCTAATGGTATGCAAGTTGCAACATTGAAACAAGAGTTTGATGAAGATGAATATGCTAAACAAATCTATTGCTTAGGAAAATATTATAATGATGCACTTGTTGGATTAGAAATAAATTTTAGCACTTATCCAACAAAAAAACTTCAAGAATTAAATTATCCTAGTTTATACTTAAGAGATAAAGAAGATGAAGTATATGATGAAAAATTATATAAATATGGATTTAAAACAACAAAATTGACAAGACCTATTATTTTATCAATGTTAGTTGAAATTTTTAGAGATAATCCAGAATTAATAAATGATATAGATATTTTGCAAGAAGCGTTAACATTTATTAGAAATGAAAAAGGAAGACCCGAGGCTGCAAATGGTGCTCATGATGATTTGATTATGGGATTAGCTATTGCTTACTATATAAGGACACAACAGTCGTATATTGTTGAAAATTTCAACGAAGAAATTGTAATTAATATACCATATGCGCTTCGTACAAATGAAGATTTATCAGAAGATGAGGAAATTGTGAGGTGGTAAAGATGGAAATGATATTATTTAATATTATATTTTTAGTTGCGTTTTTATCAGGATTTGGAATGTGTATTCTATTATTAAATTTGTATAAAAAATATGAAAAAAATGCTAATGAAAATTATTTAAATGAAGTAAATATGAAAATTGAAGAATTAAATAAAGAATTGAGAGAATACTTTGATTCTGTAAGTTCTATTGATGAAAACAAAAAAATGACTAATATCGCCAAAGAAATAAGAAATGAATGGTTCTTTGGTCCAGAAGGGAATGAATAGATGAATAATAGTGAATATATTACGCAAATTTGGAAAGAATTTTATTCAGGTGTGCAATGGCAAAGAGATAATCATTTATTAGATGAGTGGGAAGAATGTGAAAATTTTGTTGAAGGTAATCATTGGCCAAAAGCAACTAAAAAAACAAAATCATTGCCTCGCCCAGTGGTTAATTTATGTTCGATGATTGCTGAAAATAAAAAATCCAATATTTTAAGTAGCAAAATAAAAATGATATTTACGCCTGCTGAAATGTTTGGAGATTTATTAATTAAATCAGAAGAGGGCGCTAATTTATTTACTAAATTTGCTGAAAATATTTCTAAAGAAATAAAAGAAGAAAATTTAGATGATTTAGCACAAGATAATGCTGTTCAGCTTGGAACATATATTTATCATTATTATTGGGATTCCACAATTAGTGGCGGAATGACAACTCCATTTGTTGGTGGAATGCGTGGCGAAATAATACATCCTAGAAATATTGTCTTTTCAAATCCTACTGAATTAGATGAACAAAATCAGCAATATATAATAATAGCAAATACTGAGCCAGTTAATACTGTCAAAAGACTTGCTAAAAAGAATAAAGTAGTTGGCTGGGAAAATATAACATCGGATAATATTTTAGAAGAAGAAAATATAAATAATTTAAATCTTTGTACTGTGCTTACTAAATATTCTAGAATAAATGGTAAAGTGGTATGGGAAAAAGCAACAAAAAACTGTTTGATTCAACCATTGACCTACTGGGAACCAAATAAGAAAAATGTTAAACTTGAATCAGAAAAAGACAATTCAGAAATAGAGCCAAACAGATTCAATGAGAATAATAATTATTTCAATAAACAATTATACCCTATTGTTGTTCAACAACATAAAAATCGTAAGAAATGTATTTATGGTATAGGTGAGGTTAAACAGTCTATCCAAAATAATAAAGCAGTTAATTTTAATTTAGCAATGATGTTATTAAGTGTTCAACAAACATCTTGGCCTAAAATAATTCAAAAAGCAAATGCGCTTGCAAAACAAATGATTACAAATGAGCCAGGAGAAATTATTACAGATACTAGTAATAGTCCAAATTGGGGTGTCAAATATCTTGAGAGTCCAGGATTTAATGTACAAGCATTAACATTGACAAATACTTTAATTGACTTAACTAGAACTACTGCTGGAAGTACTGAAGTAGTTACAGGTGAAGTGTTAGGTGCCAATATGGCTGCATCAGCAATTATTGCTTTACAAAATCAAGCAAAAAAACCAGTGGAAATTTATCAAAAAAAGTTATATTCTGCATATGAAAAGAAAGGTAGAATATATGAACAGTTTTTTAAATATTATTACAATGATGGAAGAATGTTTGGATACGAAAAAAATAATCAAATAGTAACCGCTTCTATGAATGGTGAAGAATATAAAGACATTAGTTTTGCATTAAATTTAGAAGTAGGTACAGGTGGTATGTGGAGCGAATCATTAAGCGTACAATTGCTTGATAAATTAAAACAAGATGGTGATATTACAACTGATGATTATATTGATCTATATCCTGAATCAATTATGCCATTTAAAGCAAAACTAAAAAAATTACGTGAAAAGAAATTAATGGATGATCAAAAAATATTAGAACAAAAAATGCAAATGCAACAAGAACAAATTGATAAAGAATCTTTTGACACAGCTAATTTAAATAATCAAGGAACAATAGCACAATAAAGTGCTTTTTGTTTGTCTTTATATTTAGACATTAAAGAAAATAAATCGCATTGAATAGCGCAAAAATCTAAATTCGCATTGAATAGCGTGAAAATCTAAAGGAGGAATAATGCCAGAAGAAAGCGAAAAAACACTGGATGTCGCTGAAACAGTTGAGAGTGATAATGATGTACTTGACACTCAAGGTGAAGAAGAAATAAGTACAGAAAATGAAGAGATGGAATTTGATGAGTCATCAATAGAGGAAAATTCAAATTCAAATGAAAATACTGAATCTATTGATAGTGAAGATAAAAAAATTCAGTCTTCAGAAGAAAATGCTAAATATGCAGCCAAGCGTCGTGAAAAGGAAGATATAAAATTCAAATTAGACGAAGCATATAAAAAAGGCCAACTTGATGCATATAAAGGTAAAATTAATCCATATACTCAAACAGAAATAAAAGATGTGCATGATATTAGAGTTTATGAAAATATGTATAAACTCGATAAGGAAGGAAAAAATCCTATAGAAGATTATGCATCTTATATTGCTGATAAAGAAAGAGAGGATGAACTAAATAGGATTAAGCAAGAAGAAATTCAAGAAAACGCAAAAAAAGACATTGAAGAATTTCAAGCCGTGTACCCTAATGTTGATTTGCAAAAGTTATTAGATGATGATACTTTTAAGGATTATTTAGAAGGAAAGAATAAACCGCTAAAAGATATATATTCATCATATTTAAAAATGCAAAATCAATTTAGAAATTCTGCTATTAATGCAGCAAAACAAACTATTGCAAATTCTAATTCATCGCCAGGCAGTCTTAGTAGCAATAGTGAACTAAAATTAAATTATGAAACTATGTCATCAGAAGAATTTAATAAATATGCTCAAAAAGTAATTGATGGTGACATAAAATAAGACCTGGAATTATTTGAAAGGAAAAGATTATGAAATTAAATATTCAATTATTTGGTACAACTGATACTATGTCAACAGTAACAGCTGAAAATCAAACATTTTACGATAGATGTTTATTAGAAAGATGTCTACCTGAGTTAACTTTTTATGAAGATGCTCAAAAGAAAAAAATTCCAGCAGGAAAAGGAACTAAAATTGAATGGAGAAAATTTAATAGTTTAACACCTGCTACAACACCATTAACAGAAGGTACAACTCCAACTGGAAGTAATCTTAATGTAACAAAAGTTGAAGCAGTCTTAAATCAATATGGAGATTACGTAACTATTTCAGATGTTTTAGAAACTCAAGCAAAAGATCCAATTATTACAGAAACTTCACAACTTGAAGGAGAACAAGCAGGAGAAACATTAAATGATGTTATTGCAACTGAAATTGCAAAAGGTACAACAGTTAGATATGGTGGTAGTGCTACTTCAACAGGAGCATTAACTAGTTCAGATGTTTTAACAGGAGCTCTTGTTAAAAAAGCTGTAAGAGATCTTGCAAGAAATAATATCAAGAGATTCCCAGATGGATATTATCATGCAACAATCAGTCCTGAGCAAGCATATGATTTAATGAATGATACTGCAACAGGTGGATGGATTGATGCAAATAAATATACAAATGCTATGCCACTATTAAAGGGTGAAATTGGTTGTTATGGTGGTGTAAGATTTAAAGAGTCATCTAAAACGCCAAAAGGTGAAGGTGCTAAAATCGGTAGTACAGAGAATAAATATGCTGTACATAAAGCCTTAATTTATGGTAAGAACACTTATGGAGTACCAGAAATCGGTGAAGGTGGTGGAAAGCCAAAAATTATAGTTAAAGCTAAAGGTTCTGCTGGAACAAGTGACCCATTAGATCAAAGAAGCACAATTGGTTGGAAATCAATGTTTGCAGTAAAAAGATTAAATGAACTTGGAATTGTAAGAATAGAAACAGGAATCACTGAATAAGTGATTCCTTTAAATTTAAAAGGAGAAATTAAAATGGCAAAGAATAATGAAAAAAATAATAATAACCAAAATGATATAACTAGTACTGAAAAAGTAATTACTGAAAAAGAATTACTTGAGAGTATGCAAGAAATAAAACAAATGCAACAAGATTTGATAAAAGAGAAACAAGAGTTTGCATTAGAAAAAGAAGCATTTAGGCTTGAAAAAGAAAATATTGAAAAAGAATTAAAGAAACAACAAAAATCTGTTGAATTAACAAAAGATTTAGATAAAAAGGATTTTGCAGAAGCAAGAAGAACTGCTGAAATTTTAAAACAAGATATGGTTAAAGTAAAAATTCCAGTAGATAAAAGTAATAAAGATGATTTATTAGTGCCAGTAACTATTAATGGTTATACTTGGACTATTAAGAGAGGTGAACAAGTTGAAGTTCCTCAAGAAGTTTATAATTTATTAGAACAAGCAGATTATATTTAATAAGGCGTAAGCCTTAATATCATATCATTAGATAGAATTTCAGGTGCAACTCCTGAAGATATGAAGAAAGGAGTTTAAATATTATGACGTGGGGTGAAATACAATTAGAAAGTTTGAAAAAAATGTTTTTGAACAAAGATATTTTGATAAATTCAGATTTAGATAATTACAAAAAAGATAAAAAATATAAAACTTATCTTGATGCTATGCCACAAGCATGCAATGAGGCAATAAATTATATTATAGAAAAAGAACCTATTATAAAAATATATAAATTAGATAAAGTTTCTGAAGCATCTACATATGATTTAAAACAACTTATAAGTGATTATAAGAAGTTTTATGATTTAGATAGTGATACATTTGTTAATTGGAAATTAATTACTAAGAACTTATTGAAAATAGATGGTTGGAGCAGTGGAAATATAAATGTTTTATATAGTTATTATCCCTCACTAATAACATCAAGTACTGAAAGTGATTATAAATTAGAATTAGAAGAATCATTTTCAAGAATTATCCCTTTATATATTGCTGGTGAATTATATAAAGATGATGATCTTACACTATCAACTATTTACATGAATGAATTTATAACTAATTTAAATAATTTATTATCTAATGATAACTTTGTAAATAATAAAATTCAAAGTGTTTATAGAATGGAGATATAATTTATGTATAGTATTCCAACACAGTCAAGAAAAAATTATTATAGAATAGATAGTTTTAAGGGTGTGGACTTTACATCATCAGAATTGGATGTAGATAAAGGTAGAAGCCCTAATGCAAAAAATATAATAAATAATAATGGCTTCATTGAGTCAAGAACTGGTTACAAAAAAATAAACAAAATTGGTAATAAAATAAATGGTGTGTGGAACATTGATACACCAGTTGAAGAATTATTTTTAATTCATTCTGGTACATGTCTTTATCAAACCTCAACTGATTTTAGTGAATCTGTACTAGTTTTAAATGGAATGAGTGATAGTCGTTCAAAAGGGATATATATAAATGGTTATTTATTAATTTTTGATGGTACTAGGGCTGTAGTTTTTTCTAAATTTGATGGTACAAATTATGAAGCAAAATTTTTAGATAATTGTGGATATATACCACTTACATCAATTGCAAGGGATGTAAGTGGTGGTGGTACTGACTATGAAAAGTTTAATATGCTAAGTCCATATGCAATGAATAGTTTTTTGGCTAGTAAAATTGAAACTGGATTAGATGATGAGGGAAATCCAACTTATAAGAATCAAGATATTTTTAAATTAGATAAAACTAATATAGTAGATATTATAAGTGTAAAAGTATTAAAAGATGATGCAACATGGGAAGAAAAAATCAAAAATACTGATTACACATATTCGTTAGAAAAAGGTGAAATCTATTTTTCTCCTGGTGAAAGTCCTGTTCTTGGTCGTGATAATGTAGAAATTACATATAAATATGATAATAGTACTGAAAAAAATAAAATAAATAGTTGCACAATTGCTGAATTATATGGTTATGAGTCAAATAATAATAGAATCTTTGCATCAGGAAATAAAAATTTTCCTAATTATGATTTTTGGTGTGAACAAGATAATCCATTATATTGGCCAGATGAGAATTTTGCAAAAATTGGAACTGAACCTATAGTAAGTTATTCAAAGTTAAATGATGGAACATTAGCCATACATAAGAAACATAGTGATACAGATAATACAATATATTATAGAAGTTATAACCTACTTGATAGTGTTGAAGTTTTTCCTCTTAAATCTGGTTCTAAAAATATTGGATGTATAAGCGGATTTTCAAATGCTAATTTAACTAATGATCCACTAATTTTAACAAATGAAGGTGTATATGCAATTATAGGTAGTTCATATCAAGAAAAGTTTGCTATGCAAAGAAGTTATTACGTTGATGGAAAACTTTTAAAAGAGAATAATTTAGAAAGTGCAATAGGTATTGTTGTTGATGGTAAATACTATTTGGGCGTAAATAATCATGTATATATAGCAGATAGTAGGTATAAAGTATATCCTAAAAACGCTAATACTGAACAATATCAATATGAGTGGTATTACTGGGATAATATACCAGCAAGGGTATTTTTTGCATGGAATAATAAACTATATTTTGGTACAGAAGATGGTTATATTTGTTCTTTTTCAGAAAATTACAAAGATGTTGATACTCCTGTTGAATGTTATTGGGAAACACCATATCTTGATATGGGAACAACACAATATGCAAAAACTATTAAAACTGTCACTTTAATTCTTAATCCAGATACAAATATAAACATAATTTTTTCATATTTAACAGATGATGGTGAAACAAATATAATATCAAAATTATTTGAAAATAGTAATTTTGCTAAAACAATAAATGAAAAAGAGAAAATATCAAAGTTTATGTTTGTTAAATTTATTATGAAAAATAATACAAATAATAAAATGAGTTTTGAAAAATTTGGCTGTGAATTTATCATAGCAGGAAGGTATAAAGGTGAATAATGGCAAAAATAACAAACAATTTAGCTGCATGGCAAGAAGAAGCGAGAAGACAGGCACAAGAAGCCTCAGATAATTTAAAGAAAAATAATCAAATGCTAATAGACCAAATGAATGAAAGTAAAAATAATACTTTAAAGCAATTAGAAGAACAGCAAAAAAATTCAATTTATAATTTAAATTCTAATAAATCTGAAATTAACTCAACTGCTGAAAATGATGCTAAACAAGCAAATATTAATAGATTACTAGCATTAAAAAGTAATGAACAATCCTTAAATAGAGCAGGACTAGGAAGTCAAGGCCTTGTTGGTAGTCAAAATTCTTCTATAAATAATTCTTATGGTACTAATTTAACTTCAATTTTAAATCAAAAAAACACTAATTTAAGAAATTTAGAGAAAGAAAAAAATGATACTTTATTGGAATATAATACTAACCGTTTAAAACTAAATAATGAATATGATTCTAATCTTGCAAATTTACAAGCACAAATAGATGAAAAAGCGTTGAATCAATATAATACATTTTATAATAATTATTTAGCATATAAACAAAAAGAATATGAAAATGAACAAAATAGGTTAGCAAGTGAAGAAGCAAAAAGACAATGGCAATTAGAATATAATTTAGCTAAAAGAAGCAGAAGTAGTGGTGGTGGTAGCAGAAGTTCATCTGGTAGTTATTATTCTTTTTCTGATCCAACTTCGCAAATTATTAGCACAAATTATTATAATGGAAAAATTAATTCTGATACACAATATGGAACATTTGGTACAAAAGACAAAAATGGTGTTCAATACCAACCAGATAACATTGGTGGAACAAAATTAAAATCTAGTGGTAAAAAGGTATATCAAATTACTGGAGATAAAAATTTTAAAAATAGTTCTGGAGTTGGTGTTGGAAATCAAACTGTTTGGAAATATAATAATAAATATGTTATTTGGAACGGTTCAAAAAATAGATATGAGTATATAGAAAATAGAAGTTAAAAAATTTCGCAAAGAAACAGTATATCAAATAATTGGAGGTAGATAATGGCTAACAAAAAATGGGCAGTAAGAGAGATTGAAACTAATAATGATAATATTAATAATAGTGATTTAGAAACAGTTTATTATAGTCCAAAGTCATATCAAAATGTTTTAGAGTATTTGCCTACTGTAAGCAATAATGGCAGTGCAACAGCAGTAAATAATGCTAAAAAAGAATATGAAATAAAATCAAATTATTATAATGATTTAGAAAAAAATTATAGAAATAAGGCAAATGAATCTAATGTTTCATTGCCTTATCAAAAATCAGATTTTACAACTCCTTCAAGAATGATACCAGATAATTTTACTATTTTAAGAAATGATGAAAAGAGCAAAAAAGATAATATTTCTCAAATCCATTCTTCTGAAGAACAAGAAAAATTAAAAAGTGGTAGTATAGTAAAAAAAGAGTTATCAAATCCAACGGATTTAGATATTACGCCAAAATTACGAGAAGGATTAGAAAATAAAAAAAGATATGAAGAATTTGTAAAAAAAGCTGATATTAAATCCATGCTGGAAGAATTGCCAAAGGCAAGAAATGAAGTTGCGTTAAGCAAATATAATCTTGATTTAGAAAAAGTAAATAAAGAAGACACATCTTTTTATGATAAGACTTTAGGAAGATTTATACGAGGTGGTGCATCTATGTTGCCAAGTGTAAATCCTACGTATATTAGAGATGATGGTGTTGAAGTAAATTTGCCTACATATAACGATTTGAAAGAACAAAAAACGATTCAAAATTATACTACAGGAATAGGAAAATTTGCTGGTGATGCAGCTGCAAATCTAGGAAGAATAGCAGTATCTGCTGCTATAAACAATGTAATACCTTATGCTGGTACAGCAATTTATTTTGGAGATATGTTTGTTGATCAATATAATAATAATCTTTTAAATGGCTATGATGAATCAGCTTCTTTATTAAATGCAAGCGTTGGAACAGCAACTGAGGCTATTACAGAAAAGCTACTTGGTGGAGTTTCAAAAAAACTATTTGGTGGTAATTCTAGTGAATTATCAGTAGAAATCTCAAAGGGAATTAGTAAACTTACAAAAAATAAAACAATTGTAAATATCTTTTCAAATGGTGCTAGTGAAGCAATAGAAGAATTTTTACAAACGTATGCTGAAAAATTAAATGAACAGTTAACATTAAAAAAGAAATTTGATGCGAAAGAATTGTTTTCATCAGATACGCTTTCAGAAGCAATTTATTCAGCAGGTATTGGTGCTGTAACAGGTGGAGTACTTTCTGGATTTGGAAAAGTGGATTCAGAAATATCAAATGTAGTTGATAATAATATTATTACATCAAATATGATTGAAAATATTGAGAATCAACAGGGCAGAACACTTACTAAAAATGAAAAGAGAAAAATTGGAAAATATATAGAGAATACTTCAAATAAAGATATATCACCTGAAAAAGAAAATCTTATAAAAAAAGTTGGAACTAAAATAGTTGATGCTAATGGAAAAGCCACTTATAATACACCAAGTGTAGGATTAGATTTAGTTGAGTCATATAGAGCATATAATGGTAACATAAATAAAATAAATGATATAAATAATATTCAAAATTTTATGAATAAAAGAAATTTGGAAGCAAGATTTGATGCAACAAAATTTGATAGTGAAAAACAAAATGCAATTTGGCAAACAAAAGATGGAAAGACATCTGTTATATTTAATCCAAATGCTACACAAGATCAAATTATAGAAGAAATAGCAACTCATGAAATGACACATGATATTCTAAATCAAAAAACAGATTCAGGTAATAATCTATTTAAGGATGCTTTGAATTATGCAAAAACAACAAAAAATTATAAAGAGATGAGAGAAGAATTAGAAAATACATACTCAAAGTATTATGACAGAACTTCTAATAAATTTTCTGAAAAAATAGATGAAGAAATTGTTGCAAATACATTAGGCAAACAGTTAGGTACTCAAGAATATATAAACAGAATTGTTAATAATAATCCTAACATAGCTCAAAAAATATATAGATGGGTAATAAATAAACTACAAACACCTAACACAGTAAAAGATAATAATGAAGTAGCTGGATTCAAAAATGAAAAATTATATTGGGAAGGTGTAAAAAACAAATTTGAGAAAGCATACAATGAAGAAAAAAATACTATAAATGAACAAGAAACAAGATATGGGCTATTTACAAAAAATAAAACTCCTATTGAACAATATTTAAAAGATTTAGAAAATGTGCAAAAACTTGACGGTGATAAAGATTTTATATATAATAAACCCGGAGTGATGGAACTATATGGCGAAGGACATAAAGGAACTGACTTTTTTGATGAAAGAGGAAGGAATAAGTTTGGAAACAGCATTATTAGTAATAAAACTATTACCAGAGGAGAAGTATTGGGAAATGATGAGGTTTATAGTGGATTGCAGAAATCATCAAAAGGATCTAAACGACAAACTTATAACTATGAAATTAATAAAGATTTTGAAGGATTGCAATATACTGCCAAGGGATTAAAAGATTTAAAACAGCAAGCGAAAAGTAATAATGAAAAAATTTATGTTGCAGAATTGGATGTTGGAGATTTTCTAAAATTAACAACAAATCCAGATTTATTGATTAGACTAGAAAAAGAAATGATTAAAAATAACAGATACTTAGCGGACGACAAAATTTATGAAACGTCATCTTTTAATATAACAATAAATCCAGAAAGCGGTAAAGTTACAGAACATGATGGTAGGCATAGAATTATAGCTTTAAAGAATTCTGGATTTAAAAATGTAGAAGTTTCGGTTACCACAACAAATGGAAAAGAACTAAAAAACTTAAAAAATATTGTTTTAGAAAGTCAATTTTCAGATAAGAAGGTAAAATTAGAAAAAATAAAGGATGTAGAAGACATAGAGATTTCCAACAAAGATGATATTAGATATTCCTTAAATTTAAATGAAGAACCTGAAAGCGGTTCTTTTTCTTTGGAACAAAGAGTATCTGGTGATGAATTGTTGGATGCACAAGATCTAATTGAAGAAATAAAATCAGTAGGTGCAAATGTAGATAAAAATGGATATGTAACTTTATATCATCAAACTACAAATGAAAATGCAGATAAAATAAAACAAACTGGCAAAATGATAGCAAAAGAGCCATATGTTTATTTCAGTACTTCGAAAGATGCTAGTCAATCTGATGGAAGAGGAAATACAAAATTGGAATTTAAAATTCCAGCTGAAAAACTTATTTTAGATGATATTTTTTCAGATAATGCTGATGTTAAAGTAAAATTAGATAATAGCAAAGAATTAGATATATCTAGTTATCTCGTTAATGATGAAATCGGCATAGACTCTTTGAAAGAAAAACAATTAGAAATAATTAAAAATAATAACCCAGTTAATGATGACTATCATGCTTGGATTAGAAACATAAAAGATATTAAAACGTTAGAAGAAACCATAAATGATAGTGATTGGAAAGATTATGATGAATATAATCCTGACTTATCAAGACAAGATATAGAAACTGCAATAAAAAACGGAAAAATAACTATTTATTCATCGTATCCTATTAAACCAGGAATCTTTATCTCACCATCTAAAATGGAAGCAGAAAGCTATTCTAGCAATGGTAAAGTTTATTCTAAAGAAGTTAATATTAATGACGTTGCATGGATAAATCCAACACAAGGCCAATATGTTAATATAGAAGTTAATACTGATTCAAGAAATTCTTTAGTAAACAAAAATAATGACTTAATACCTTTAAAAGGTACTAAAACAAAAATAGGTGAATTATTTGGTAAAGAATCACATTTGGAAAATAAACAAACTAATAAAAATATGATATTGCCGATTTTTAAAGAAAGCAAAGCGGATTTAACAAATTCTACTAATAAATCTTTACCTACATATAATGATATTAAAAAATTAGATGAAAATAAATTGCCTTCATTTAAAGATTCAGTATATCAAGCAAATGATGCTAGTAAAAATATTAATCTTAATAAAAGCGAATTGAAAATTCAAAATATAAATAAAATAAGTGATAATAAAGATACTATAAATAAACTAGTCGATTCAAGAAATAAAACTTTAAAGAATATAGATGATCAAATTAAATTAAAAAGAGAGTGATATAGAAGAATTAAATGAAAAATTGATTAATTCTACTTGCAATCATAAATTGCTTTATAAATGTTCAAAAAGTGGCAAATATAAAGTACAATTATTTAAAAATGAATCACTATATATTGAATCTAATAATTGATTATTTTATAATATAAGTATGATTAGTAAAGAAAGAAAAATACAAATACTTAAAAATAAAATTAAATTTTGTGAAGAAAAAAACAAACATAAGAAGATAAAAGAATATTTAAAAAGAGAACTGGATAAGTTAACGAATAACTAAGGTCTTGTTCTCTTCTTTTTATTTGTCTAAAATTAAATTTTGATATATTTTTAATTCTAAAAATTAGAAATTAGAGTAAAATATATTGCAATTATTATAGAATTAATGATAAAATTAGCATATAATAGGGTGTAAAAGATAAAAAATTAATTATATGTATTGACAAAAACAATTAAAAAGTGCTAAGGTAATCACTACATCAAATTTAGGAAGGAATGTATGTATATGGAAAATAATTTAACTGTATTTGATATTGCAAACTATTTCAGTAGTAAGGAAGATATGACACATAAGAAACTTCAAAAATTGGTTTATTATGCTTATGCTTGGTACATAGCACTTAATAATGAAGTTAGTAGTAATATTATTCATAGATTGTGTTCTAATACAAATTTTGAAGCATGGGTTCATGGTCCTGTTTGTAGAGACTTATATAGTTTTTATGCTGGCTTGTATAATGTCGGAAAATATGCAGGAAAAATAAGTGAAAATATTACTGAAGATATTGCAAATTTTTTAGATAGAATTTATGATGTCTTTGGTGGCTTTTCTGGTGATCAACTTGAAAGTATGACACATCAAGAAAAACCATGGCTAAATGCTAGAAATGGCGCATCTTCATCATCAGCTTGCAGAACTAAAATCAGTGAAAGAGATATGTTTACATACTATAATAGTTTGTAAAATGAGTAAGAATAAGAATAATAAGATTAAGATTTCAAAAAGTCCATTAGAACAAATTAAAGTATCAAATGATATTTTTGGTAAAAATAAACTTATAATATCTTATGAATTTTTATGCTTGAATAACAATAAATATTCACTTGATTTGTTATCTGATTATAGAACTGCTGTGAAAAGTATGAAAGAATATTATAAAAAAATAAATGAATATTGTGGAGTCGAAAACTTTAAACAAAAAATAACTTCTGATATTAAATATAGACAAGATAATCATATACATCCAATTGATTGGACTGATAAACAAATAAGAGAAGATGGATTTAATTGTTTAAAGCCAAGTCTAATGGAACAAATAAGAAGTGATTGTTGGCAACTTGGAATAAATAATCAGGGATTTAGAATACAAGGATTTTTTATTGCAAATATTTATTATGTTGTTTGGCTAGATACAACACATCAATTGTTTCCTAGAAAAGGATAACTAATTGATATAGTTAGTTTTAAATACATCAATAAACTCTAACATAGGATAATTGCTTATAAATAGTAATTGTCCTTTTTTATGCAATGAATCAATTAAATTAACATCTTTGTGGCACTTCCTATGACAATTTTCACAGACGGGTATAAATAACCCATACTTGATAGAATTACTCCTATTTCGCCCAAAAAATACCTCATGAAGATGGTTTCTTTTAGAACCACACAAATAACATACATTTAGATTATCTGTAAATAATGATACAGTTCTACTATTTTCTAACTTAGACTGTCTAGTAGTTCTATTATTTAGTGATTTAAATTGTTTATATTCTTTACTATCACATTCTCTATAACAGTTGAAAGATACTTCCTTTTTTAAGAGTGTACAATAACAATATTTTTTATTTTTTTTGCTTCTAATTTTAAAATTTTTGCAGTTCATTTTTGTTCGCAAAAAGTACCATAAAAGTACCATGGAATATATGGAAAATATGGAATATATGGAAAATTACCATACTTTTTGGAAAATAAATAACTAAAAAAGCCCTTAAAATAAGGGCTTTTGCATTCTTTAGTGGTGCAGGTGAAGGGACTTGAACCCCCATGGATTGCTCCGCTAGATCCTAAGTCTAGTGCGTCTGCCAATTTCGCCACACCTGCACATTAGTGGTGGACCTCGTAGGACTCGAACCTACAACCGCCCGGTTATGAGCCGGATGCTCTAACCAATTGAGCTAGAGGTCCACTGCTTATTCATAATAACACATTATTTTAGCTTTTTCAATATCTTTTTGTTTATTTTTTTAAAAATTGTGATATATTATTAATGTATGATAGGAGAAATGATAATATGATGCTTCTTAGACTTAAAAATAATTTCTTGAAATATGTTGTTTATATGTCGTGCGTTTTCTTATTATTATTTGTTATAGTTAATGTATCAAATATTAAAGAAACAGGTGAAAATGAAGAAATTACGACATCATATATAACATATACAGATGAATTAACAGAAGTTAATGTAACATATCCTAGATTTAAAGATGATAAAATAACTAAAATTATAACTGATAATATCTATTGTTACGTAAAAGATTTTAGAAGTTATGATAAATTAAATAAAACATTAGATATAAAATATGATTTATATTATTTTGATAATTATGTAAATGTTATATTTTATATTGAGAATACTCTTACAATTATTAAAAATAGAAATATATTAATTGACTTAAAAGATAAAAAACTTGCGTATATATCTAATATTTATGATAAAGACTATTTAATAGATGAAATAAATAGTATTGTTTCTTCTAAATATTCAAACGATGTATATGAAAAGGTTAAAAATTCAAATGTAGATAATCATACATATATAATAGATGATAATAAAGTTGATATATATTTTAATGATATCATTTCTAAGGATTTGACTTATGTACCAATGATAACTATTAAATCTACTGAAAGTGTTATTGAATATGAAAAGCCTGATTATACTAACACTGATAAAAAATTTATTGCTTTTACTTTTGATGATGGGCCTAGTAAATATACTTTAGAATTATTAGATGCTCTTGAACTTAACAATTCTAGTGCTACATTTTTTATGCTTGGTAATAGAATGAAATATAATAAAGATATTGTTAAGAAAGTATATGAATCAAATAGTGAAATAGGTACTCATACTTACTCTCATAAAAGACTTACGACTCTTAGTGAAACTGAAATATATAATGAAATAAATAGTTCGGCAATTATATTTAATGAAATTACTAATGATAAAATAAAATATTTAAGACCACCATATGGTTCTTATAATGATTCTGTTAAGAAACTTGAATATAATATAATACTTTGGAATATTGATACTAAAGATTGGCTAGTTAAGAATAGCAAAAAAATTTATAATTCAGTTTTAAGTACTGCTTGTGATGGGTGCATTGTTCTTATGCATGATATATATCCTGAAACTATTGAAGCGGTAAAAATGCTTATTCCAACTTTAAATAAAATGAATTATGAAGTAGTAAGTATAAGTAATTTAATGAAGATTAAAAATTATAATCCTAATAATAATGAAGCTATTAGTTATATAAATAACTAGTAGTTTTTTTAAAATATTATGTTTGTTTTATTTATTTGCAATAATTTATCTTAAAAAATCAATTTTTTTCAAAAATAGTGTTCCATTTTGATAATTTTTGTGCTATACTTTTGAAGTACAAACGAGATGGACCGCTAGCTCAGCTGGTAGAGCAATCGACTCTTAATCGATGGGTCTAGGGTTCGAATCCCTAGCGGTCCACCAATAAGTATATTAGTCCTATATAGGGCTTTTTATTTTGCTTTAATTTTGATACAATATTTTATAGGATAGGTGTTGTATGATATATATGTGTTTTGGAATATTTACTTTTGCATTAGATGTAATTCTTATTAAAAAAGTAAAGAAAAGTGTTAAAAAGAAAATAATAATTATAATCTTATCTATAA
>ULVN01086898.1_pt1 | contig 47402 bp, 16 predicted proteins | sample 1959491 | NCBI WGS metagenome assembly ULVN01 (sample SAMEA4835787, study PRJEB28245) | human gut metagenome | biome: gut microbiome; material: fecal sample | place: Denmark | collected 2008 | reverse complement strand
GATGTCTCAGGAATATGACGATTACGAACTCGCAGCAACAGTAAGCGGAAGTGACCTTGTTATAGAACATGGAGAAGCAGATATGGCTTATTACCTCAAATTCACGAAAGGCCAGTTGATGCAATTCAATGAAACAGCTGAAAATCCGGTACGAAAAGATTACACGCTTGTTCAGAATGGAGTTACAGTTGAACCGGTAGAACCGTTCGGTACTTACGACCATCTTATCCGTACTATATCACTTCCTACCTTTGCAAATCGTGCATGGCTTAATCCTAACGAAGAGCAACAGCCGATTGTTGGCGGTCATTACAATCAATACACAATCGAAATGCAAGAAGAAGTTGGTGTTCAGGGCATGAGCCACATGGGTCAAGTCGTAGAAGCTCGTACAACTCATGTATTCTATGTGCTTGACAGTCTCGCTTCAAGCTTTGAATCTGCACTGTCTCAAATTGGTGAAATTAAAGATGCAACTGAAACATACGCACTGTCAACATTTGCAGGTAGAAGCCGCAGTAAGAAGACAACAAAGATTGAAACCGAAGAAGCTCCGGTAGCTGGCGAAGGAAAAACAGAATAATTATTTACTGTAATAACATTCAATCAAAAATAAGCCCTTGGTTATCTCTGTATAGCCAAGGGCATAATTGTTTATAGATAATAAGAAAAATTGCTTTACAGTGCAAATATAAAGCAATACAACTAATTTTTATAGTATCCATATATATTTTATTTTTGTAAATAAACATATTGAATTATGAATCATATAAATAAACTCGCTTCAATGGTCATCAATAATGTCAGGTCCGGGCTTATAGGAATGACAGCAACGCCATCTTTATCAATAGAAATGGTTGAAGATGATATAGTAATGACGTATCAGAATATGGTAAAGAAATACATATACAAAAATGCAATACCATGGAATGATTTGATGATTTCTTTAAAATGTATTCCTGTTGATTGTAAAAGCATAGACAGATGCAGATGTTCGGAATCATCATGCTCAAAACCTATGGCGCATTTTGTTGTACCTCAAATATTCTCTGATGCAGGAAATGAGCCATTAATAAATTATATAGGCTCCGTTAATATGCAAAGACCGTTTTTAGCATTTACTGATGTATTGTCAATGAATTATTCCGTATATTCACGTAGAGGTTCAAAGTATCCGAGAGTATGGATTGATACAACTCCAAACTGTGACAATTTATATGATGCTTTTATATGGAATGCTCCATTAATAAAAAAGATAACGGTTGTTGCAGTATTTAAAGACCCAAGGCAAGTCGACGACTTTATATGTAACACATGTGCCGGAGAAGAGGTTGAATGTGAAATGACTAATAATATGAATTTCATGGATACTGAAGTAGTACAGGCTGTTACGGAAAAGTACATAAGATATTTCAAACAATTTAGAGAAGAAGATACTGTATCAGATTTATCAAATAAAAGACCTTAATTATGGCTTATAGAGACTTTAACGCCATTTATGCGATGGCAAATGATTTATATGAAATAAAAATAAATAATCCGGCTACATTCGAAGAAATAGCATTGATTGGATTTGACAGGATAGGTAATAAAAGACTTAGGACATACCATGCTGTTCTCGATGTAAAACGGGATGAATACGGATGGTATTCGGAACTTCCTTGTAATTGCGATTATATTGAAGCAGTAACTCTTGAATGGGGAGAAAATTGGCAATATACGTCAAATAAATACCTTGAAGGAGACTGGAATTCAATGTATAACGAAAACTACATAGAATCAAGAAAAATAAATAAGGGTATATTGTATGAACCTGGAATATTCGCAAAATATGAAAAGGTTGGAGATACCATATATTTTAAAACTCCATATAAAAAGGTTCATTTATTATACCGTGGACAACTTCTTGATGAAAATGGATTACCGCAAGTTACAGATAAGGAAGTTGTGGCAATAGCAACATTTGTAGCTATGACGCAGACAAAGAAGGAGGCATGGAAATTAAAGGATGCAAAACTGTTGCAGTTTGCCGAATCCCTTGAAAGAGAATGGCATAGACTATGCAGCAATGCAAGAGTTCCTGAACATATTTCACAAAATGAAATGGATAGAATTCTTGATGCGAATACATCATTCAATAGAAAAACTCATAACTGGTCATTTAAACCTACAAGATGATAGTAGACGCAAAATATATATACAAAAGATTCAGATACGTAAAAAGGAAAATGATACCTATAGGTTTGTGTTGTAGCATTTTGTCAAGCATACTAAAATTAATGACTAATGATGCGATACATAAAAACACCTATATAGAGATACCTATGTTCTGGGGTTCTGCCATGTTGTTTATTAGGAAAATACATGGCAGAGAGTTTGTTGAAAGGTATAAGAACGGAGAATTTCATGATGTTGATTATATAATATCTGATTATTGTGCGTATAGATTATCTATAAAAAACAATTCATTTGATGATATAACCGAAGTTGAACTTGACGAAGAAACAACAAATGAAATAACAAGAATAACAAATAGCGGACATATATATTAATATGCTATATAAAAAATGGACAGACTATTTGCCTGAAATATATGATATGTATCCTAATGTTCCGAAGTTTATAATTAGAATGACAATATCTTTCGGGCTTAGATGGGTATTCAGGTTAAGTAAAAGTAAGAGAATAAGAACGGAAATAAGGGATGGCGATTTTTCGTTTTCAATAGGAAATGGAAAAGATACGTCAAAGAAAATCCAAAGAAAGAAAAACAGCAAAACAATATATGACATATATTTTATACCTAAATGGATAAAAATAAATAAATTCGAAGGGTATTATTATATACCTGTTTCATACTCAAACTTTCTTGGATTAAGACATAGAAAACCTAATTTGCTTAAGAACGTTTTTGCTACTACGAATCTTGAAATCGCAAAACTAAAAAGCGTATATGTTATAAGAATAAAATCATTCAGGAATTTCGGAGAATGTATAAAATTCAAGAAGATAGCATTTATTGATTATGAAGCATTTATTAGGGATTGCAATTTTAGAATAGATTATTATAAAACAAAAAACGAGTACGATTATGTCTGAAAGAAAAATGGCAGCAAATACATTCAATAAAGGGTTACAGATGGATGTAAATCCAATGAATACCCCTAACGATGTAATGACAAGCTGCTTAAACGGAACATTGCTTACATATAACGGAAATGAATTCATGCTTCAGACCGACATGGGAAATGGTCGGGTAGAAACAGCTTATTTGCCTGAAGGATATATACCGCTTGGAATAGTAGAATTCGGCGGAATAATATATGTGGCTTCATACAATCCATTCATTGATAAAAGCCAGATAGGTTCATTCCCTTCTCCTGAAAGAAATATATCGACTGAAGAACTGAATAAAAACGTAGTTAGCATAAGTAATGCAGATTTCGGGTTTAACGACAGAAACAATGGAGCAAGCGTATTCTATGTTCAAAAAAATCTGTACGAAGAAAAGCTGACTCCGGGAGATAAGTTTATAGTATATACAAAAATAGGAAGCATAACCAGCAATGAAGGAAAACTGTTCGATTTCCCAATTGGACAACCGAACTTTGAAAATGGTGCAACAAAGTGTGTAGAGCTTTATTTTGCTACAATAACGAATGAAGGTAAAATAGTAAGACTTGCAAATCTGAAGGAATACAAAATAAACGGAACAGACAATAAATATATAATACCTGAAATGTCGTATAACGGAGATTTTCCTGTACTTGATTCTTATAGAAGTATAGTATCATCTCCTTACAATATATTCAATTCAAAGGTTTCAGGAAAACTGCTTCTTATAGCAGAACTTGTAACCATAGATGAATTCAATGTATCTATATCATGCGAGTTTGAAGGTAAAGATACTGAAGATACAAAAGACGTTCATATAACATCAAACCTATCATATTCAAGTAAAAACAATGTCTTTTTATATGGAGTTAAAGGCAATGTGATTGATTCAATTAATGGGAAATTTGAAAAATCGTTTTTATGGGATAAACTTTCAGTAGAAAGTAATGAACAAATAAAAGAAAACAGGGAATGTTCGGCATTGCTTCATACAGTTGAAGGATATGATTATAAAAACAGACCTGTGCATAATATAAAATACGAAATAACACCATGTATGCCATTTGGACCTATAAATTATCTTATGAGGTCCGGAATAATACAGCTTGACAAAATAGGAACAGGATACATAGAATTGTATGAATGGAGATATTATATTGATAATTCAAATATCATGATAAACTGGGCACTTCAATCATACCCGGAAGAAGGATATATGATTGCAGGTGTAAGGTTTATTATGTCATGTTACAATAAAAAAGGAGCAATAGAGACATGTGTGTATAATGTATCAAAGAAAACATCTTATAATGGTTCATTTGTGGAAAATATACCATTTGATTCTGAGTATTACAAAATAGCAGAAGGGAAGTTATTGAAAAACAGATTATACTTCATTACAATAGAAGTCCAGTATACAAAAGAATTGAATGGCGATACATCAAGATATAAATATTTCCATAAATGGCTTTACACAAGTGAAATATTTAATAAGCATTATATAGAAGGTAAGTTGTTTGATTTTTCAAAAATAAAACCATTATTATCTATATCTGCTGAATCTTCATTTGAATTCAAACAAAAAGAAAATACGATAAAGGATACAAAATACGGCAGGACAAATGTATCTATAAATGAAGCTGGAGGATTAACGCCTCTTGATTCATTATCTGCTGCAAAATATTATACAAAATATTCATTATCATTTAAAGTAGACAATTCATTTGCGGATAATTATGGAGTTTTTGATATAGATAAATCAACAATTAGAAACACAATCAAAATAAACAAAGAAGACTCAATAATAAAATTCGATGATAATGGAATAAAATCTACATTTGGCGATATACCTATAATAGCAGAAGATGCATTAAAACTTATTCAAAATAAAAATTATGATGGCAGTAATACTCAATTCCCTGATAATGCCAGAGATTTAGCAAATGAAAAATATAACCATGGAATAAGTTTTGATGATATCGACACAACTCTTAATGGAGATAATTCTGTTATAAACAATATAGATGTTTCTATAATAGAATATGTAAAAGTATTAACGCAGCTAACAAAGAAAACAGTAACATGGAAGGGTGAATTAAAACCGTTCGTATATGATTCAGATTCGTATTCCAGATATAATTTAGTATATGATGAAGCAAGCAGGTCCTTTAGAACAAAGTTCTTAGGCTCCTGGTCAACTCGTTCCGAGCATTCAAAAGGTGGCCATAGACCAAGAACCGCTGTTGGAAGACTGTTAGCTCCTGAAGGAGAAACAAATTATGAAATATTTAGAAAGCGTGGAGACCATTGCTTTTTTGATGATGATTTATATAATGGATTTGAAGGATGCTGGACGACTGGATTTGCAAGTACAATAATATTTAGTGCATGGGCACAAGGCGCAGGTAAATATTGGGCAAATCTTGTAAAGTCAACAAATAGCATAAACAATAATTGGTCGTATAAAGATGATGATAGCTATGTATGCGGTATTGGTAGTGATACAAATATTTCAGATACCTGCGGAATATTTGTTTTCATGAAGACAAAATCAGATGGAAGATATGCGCCTATAAACATGTGTTGTAGATTTGACAAACAAAGAGATTATGCAGATATGAAATTTGAGAAAGATATATTTGGCATAAGAAATATATATACATGTATAGCCACTATGCTTTCTCAGTTATATTTCTTTGATAGTCTCGGCGGTACAGAAGAAAGGATGATTCCAAGCGCAATATATTATAGAGATAGAATAATATCAGATTTTACAATTAATGCCAATGTGCATGTAGATACATCCAATATCAAAATAAAAGTATATACAGATAATGATTCGGTGATATATATAGATGAAACAATGAAACAAAATCTATATAACAACAATAATTCTAAAGTAAAAAACAAGCAATTAGATGCAATACTTAATAATGAAACAGATGAGAATATAACAGCAGAAATAGATAGTAATGATATTATCGTATCAGGTAGTCTTCAAACATTAAGAGATTCTTCGGAATTAATAGATTATATATCTATATCTGCTGAGGCACAGTATAATTGTAGAATATACACATCCTGGGGTGATGTTCAAAATTCAATGGAGGTAATGAACAACGAAACTATATATACAGTTTCCAAAGATATAGCAGTATCAAAATTAACATCTTCATTTAAGATTAAAAAATGCAATTTTAGAAGTGAAAATGGAATGATATACGCTGATATAACAGACCAGGATTTATCTTCTAATGGAGAGTTCCTTAGAGCATTATCTATAGATAATGGAATGGTTGTTCTCGATGATATGAATGGTGAAACGCAAAATCAAATGAGAACAACAAGCTTTAGAATTGATGGAAGAAATATGGATAATGGAGAAAATTATAAAGGATTTTCAAAATTTGCTCCAATATCTAAATTGAAATTTTTTAATAAGTAACAATCATGGAATATACATTTGAAAATTCATCAATAGTGTTTAAGGAGCCATTGTCAAGTCCGATAGAATTTGATTTAATGCTTAAAATAGTGCCGACAAAAGGCAATATTGTATATGAATATAATCCATTCAGGAATTATAGGATAGATACTGACATGTTTGAATACAAAGGTCATTTTTATACTATTGATGAATTAAAGGAGAATGGTATAACAAATGATGGGAATTCTTGGAGTGGACTTACTGATGATGACAAACCTATCTTATATGAAGCTGGATGTATAATTGATTTTGAAACAGAGCAATTAAAATTCAGTATAAATAATCCAGTTGATATATTGCCGCAATATTCATACGATGGCTCTGTGAATCTAATAATAAATGATGGATACAATATACCAAGATTGATAAATTCCAGGTTCTCAGTTATAGGAAAAAATAAATATGAAGTAATTGACAGAAAAGGAGATAATGATGTTAATATATACGACAGAGGCAGTCAATTTGATATTGATACATCATTATATAAAAGAGTCGTAGAGATACCATCAATATCATTTTTAGGCGTTGGATATGGTGGCGATTTGCCTGTAGGAAATTATGTTCTTTATTTCAAATATTCAGATGATGATGGGAATGAAACAGATTTTGTTGCAGAATCTGGAGTAATATCTATGTTCATAGGAAATTCGCCGGAAAGTATAAATGGCGGATATAAAGATATGAGTACGTCAAAAATCATAAAGTTTATGATTGAGAACATAGACCCCGGATACTCGTATGTAAAGGTTTATTTGACAAGAAAAACATCGGCTGAAAGCGGCGATTATATAATTGAAGCTTACAGACTTGAAGAGAAATTTGAAGTTTCAAAATCAATGTCATGCAAGATAACTATAACATCACTTAAGGCAGCAACAAAAATACCTGTAGAAGATATAAATATACAATATTGTATAGCGTCATCCGTTAACACTCAGGCTACGGTACAAAACAGATTGTTTCTTGGAAACATAAACAGGCCAAATATAGATTATAAGGAACTATCTGATATATCACTTAGAGTATTGCCTACTATATGTACAAAAGAATATCAAAATATGGATTTTGAATATTCTGACTCTGTGCAAGGTAAATATACCGACCCTAAATTCATATATAACTATACAGGATACGCAAATAATAAAGAAATGTATTGCTTTGGTATAGTATATATATTGCCTGATAACACATTATCACCTGTATTTCCTGTAAGAGGAAGAATGAATATAAGTGATAATATGGATATAAATACTGAATATTCAAATATACCTTTAAGACGTGATGTAAATGGCGTATCAACTCGTATATATATATCATCTGATGAAGAATCCGGAGAGGTGATATCTGTTGAATCAAAAGATACAGGATATTCAGCAACAAACTCAGGAAATATAGAAAATGTATGGGGCATAGTAAGTATAAATGTAGATAAAAATGATGCTGAGACAATATATGGAATAGATTTTAAGATACATAATCCAAAAGAATTTATAACAGAACTATCTAATATAGGTATAAAAGGATTCTTCTTTGTAAGACAAAAAAGAATACCAATAGTATTGTGTCAAGCCATAACGATATGTACTGATAAATTCTCAAATACTCCTGTAATACCTGTTGATTCTGAAGTATTAAAAGATTCAGGCATACAAGGAATAAACGATGATACAGCATATATCTCTGAAAGATTTATAGATAACGATAGAAAAATAACAAATGATTTTACAGGAAGATTATACGTATTGTCTGAAAATTCAATAAGACAAAATGCTGCTATCTGTCCTGATTATGATTGTAATGATGGTTTATATAACTCAATATTTAATGGTTCAAAATATTACATATTTGAAGCTAATTTCAAACCTAAGAATAACAGGTTTAGTATAAATCCATCATTTAATAGAGAATTATATGTAACAGTAGAAAAAAATAATTCGTATGATTACGGAGCAGCATCTGAATCCAGCGTAATAACTGTAAATGAAGGCGCACCAATAGTTGCATCCGGAAGATATTTATGGAGAGGTGAAGCAGGAGTTGCAGAAGAATCGTTTAGGTTTGAATATCTTGAAAGGGAAAATAAGGTAAAAAATGCGTCAAATATAGTTAGAGGCGTATTTGGTAATTATATAGGTATAGATGGAATAGAAAGAAGATGTTCAATAGTTAATATAGCTTCTCAGGAATATATATTGCCTGATTATGAAAAAATAAAAACAAGACATAATGATAAATCTCAATTTTATGCTATATCGGATAGAATAGCCATAAAAAGCTTTAAAACATCAGATGGAAATCTGCTTGATGACAATATAATTCTCGATATGATATCAGGAGTATTTAGAGGGGATTCGTTTATATGTATGTTTACGCATAGGTTCAATCATAATTTTATAGACCCTGATACGCCGAATAACGATAAAATTGTAGATGAAGATACGTGGATTAATGGATATAAATTTGATGATAACGATTTCTCTAATATCAATAGAGGTGATGTAAATGCTGTTCAGCTTGGTATATGGATGACATTCCCTGTCATATCATACAGAAATCTTAATATACGTTCACTCGATTCGTCATATCCAGATGAAGAAGCATTAACCGGTCATAAACGTGGATTTTACCCTTATTATGGAATGTCAGTTGATGGTTCATTCAAAATACCTGAATCATCAATAATAAATGCCGGATTGTCACAGATGCTTGGAGAAAGATGGAATTTTCCTGTTCCTGATGTCCCGTATATAAAGAATCATTTCCAAAACAGGATATTATACTCCGATGTTCATGTTAATGATGCGTTTAAAAACGGTTTTAGAGTATTCCAAGCTACATCATTCAAGGATTATCCGATGACATACGGTTCAATAACGAAGCTTGTAAATGTAGCTGGCAATTTGTTATGCGTATTTGAACATGGAATAACGCTTATTCCTGTAAATGAAAGAATTATTTCAGGCGAAGGAGTAGGAGGTTCTGCGTTTATAAATACTCCAAATGTACTTCCTGAAAATCCCAAGGTAATAAGCGACATATTTGGAAGTCAATGGCAGGAATCTATAATAAGAACACCAAGAGGTGTATATGGCGTAGATACTGTAGCGAAAAAGATATGGAGAACCGACGGAGAAAAGTTTGAAGTGATATCCGATTTTAAAATTCAACAATTCTTAAACTTAAACATCACATTAACTGAAAGGGAATTGCTTCCAATAATAGGAGTAAGAAATGTGAAGACTCATTTTAATAGATTCAAAAATGATGTGATGTTCACATTTTATGATAATACAGTTGGGTTTGAAGAAAAAGTATGGAATATATGCTATAATGAAATACTTGATACATGGGTTACATTCTACTCATGGCTTCCATCATACTCTGAAAATATAGACAACATCTATTTCTCATTTGATAGGGATACTTCAAAATGGATAGCAAAACTCGGTATGAGTAAAGCTGGAAATTCTTTCTCTGAAGGCATAGTCTTATCGGAAAACATATTCAAGAAAGATGAGATAACAAGGAACGGATATAAAATAGGTGACCTTGATTGCCTCGTAGAATTACCTGATACAAAGACAGGAATTTCATATATAAAGAAATTCAGCTTACAGAGAGATAATTTCGGCAACTATAAGAAATACTTTGAAATTAAAGACAATTCTTTATATCTGAGGCAAGATGTTGATTACGACAGTCTTATAGCAAACATATTTAAAATTGACGTAAACAACGGAAGACGAATATTTAAAAACAGAAACGAAAAAGACTACAGAGATACAATAGTTTATCTGTTGAATATAAGATGCGATATAACCCTTGAATATAAAGGAGATGATAATAATATAAAGCAATATGTAAACGGATGGAATGATAACCAATATCTTGGAATGGGATATTATGAATATTCTGTGGCTGTAATGCCTTATGAAAACATGATGTTTTTGACAACAGATTTCTGGAAGCATGGACAATCCGGAATAATAGACATTAAAGATGAGATAAAACCATGTATATGGTACGGTAAACAACATCCGTTTGAATTTGAATTTGTAGTCGTAGACGATTCTTCCATACATAAGATATTTGATTGCCTTGAAATAATAGGTAACAAGTCCGAGCCTGATTCATTCCATTACGAGATAATCGGAGATACATACAGGTTTTCAAATGATAAGGAAAATATGTATTTCAGACAGGAAAGTACAAAAGCAATGTATCAATATAATGGTTCTGACATATTGTATAACCATGATTTTGTTTCAATAATACCGAAACAAAGGAATATGGGAGATTATAATGACAGGTCAACCATGTTCCCATTGTATTACGCAAGACAGGATACATTTAATAATATAGAAGATTACTACAAGAAGATAACATCTCCCAATTCTGATTATTCAAATATGTCTGGTGCTGAAATAGTTCAGGACAAAGTAATGAATGAATATCATATATGGGTACATAAAAAAGCTGTAGATATAAGAAAGAATGGAGTTCTAAGAGGCGATATATCATACGACGAAGATAAATGGTATGTACAGGCTCCGTTATTGAATATACTGCAAAAGAATGAAGAGAATTGGAGGATTCCTGAAAATGGAAAGACATATATAAATGATGATGGAGAAACTGTAAAAATGTCAATACCTCCAATAAACCTTGCGAATTCACCGGTACCAAACGATTTGGTAAATACAGATATAACAAATGATGATATACCAAGTGAGTTGAAATCCCTTGGATACACCATTGATGACATTGATTTAAGTGAATGGACTGATGATTATATAAAGAACGCAAAACATGTAAAATCAGCGAATATAAGAGACAAATGGTGCAAAATAAGGATTAGATATACAGGAGAAAAAATGACGATTGTTCAAGCTGTTAGAACATTATATACGGCATCGTCAATTTAATTACGACATTTGTATTAAAGTGATTTAATATGAAAAAACTTATAAAGAAATATGACTGGGGAGGTTCGCTTCCCCAGGTTAATGACCCGAATCAATGGGGTAGTGGGACATCATTGTCTTCATTTACTACCATTCCGGCATTGACAAGTATTGATTTAGAAAGACAAGATACAAGTCCTTTTAAGTCATCATTCATGAGTAATCTGAAGGATGAAAGTACAGGTGTCGGAAAGGTATTCAGTGCTTTAGGTGGAGCACCTGGGTTATCACAGACATTCAGTGGTCTTTCTCAATTAGTTCAGCCCGGTTCTGGAACTGGTGCTGGTTCTGCCATTGGTTCAATATTAGGAAACGCAATAGGAAAAGGAGGAAGCAAGCTTTTGGGAATAGGTGCAAATCCTATGTCCGGAGTTGTTGGCGCTGCATCAACATTTGGCGTAAACATGCTCGGAAAGGCATTTGGGAAAAATACAAATTATAGTGATGTCGGTTCAAATATATTGAATGGTGTAGCCGATGGATTAAATATGCTTGGCCCATGGGGCATGGTAGCAAGTGGAGTAATAAAACTGACAAATATGCTTGGTTCTCAAACTGTAAAAGGAATAAAGCATAATGAACAGTCTCAAAAAACACTTGGCTCATCATATAATCTGTCACAGTACGATATGGCAGACAGAACATTTGGTATAGCCGGAATCGGAAAAGCAAAGAAATATAAAAAACAAGTAAACCATAACAGGGAAATATTAGGACGTGCTGATGATGTGTCTTATGATACATATCAGGATAATTTGAGAAAAGAAGGTTCTCTTGATGGTATCATTTCAAGAAATAGGATGGAAGAATCAGGAGGAGTAAAAACATTTAGCGTTAAAAAGGGAGGAGTTTTACTTGATATAGATTTTGCAAAAAGATGTCTTTCTCGTCAAAATGGTGGGAATCTGATACACATGCCAGAAAAAAATATGTCATTATCTCAGTTTATGAGATACATATCTGACACTGGTAGAATGAGCGATGATTATGATTATGAAGCATTTTTCAATGATAGGGATTTATTTAACAAATGGCTTAAAGACGAACTTAGCAATCCAGCGATGGCGCATTTTTCAGATAAATACAAAAAGCCTAATCATATTACATTCTCTGAAGAATCAATATATTCAAATGAAAAAACCAAAGGAGGAAGATGGCTTAATGAAGACGGAAAAATGTATTTTATACCTACCGATGTGAATATAAAAAACGCAGGAGGTGAGGATAAATTAAGAGAATATTTCAAAATAAATGAGCCTAATGTAATATTGTCATTTCCGGATAATGATACATTATACATGAAAAAAGGAGGAACATTTAATGTCATACCTTCAGGTAATCTGCATAAGGAAAGGCATAATCTCGAAAACAAAACAAACCTATTTAATGACTATACAATGGTAACGTCAAAAGGTATACCGGTTATAGAAATTAAAGATGGTGGAGTTGTTAAGCAACATGCTGAAATAGAAAGAGATGAATTGATATTCAGAAAAGAGGCTACAGATAATCTACTTGAATTAATGAATAGTGATGAAGAAGATTCGGACTTTAAAGCCGGAGAATTGATACTTGATGAATTATTTAATAAAACACATGATAATTCTGGTCTTATAAGAAAAATAAAAATTGATTCGAAATGAAAACTGTAGACGTATATATAAACAACAGTGACGGAGATGAACTTCATTATAAATGCAGTGTCGCAGTAACGGATGAAGAAAAACATAAAGGTTTGCAAGGGGTAGAAAAACTTGAACCTGATGAAGGTATGTTATTCAAATACGATGAACCCCAGAAGGTATCATTCTGGATGAAAGACACATTAATACCGTTGACGATATGTTTTATAGATGAGGATTTTGAAGTTATTGCCGTATATGATGCTGAGCCTGGTGATGAGACACCAATGGTTGAAGATGAAGTAAAATATGTACTTGAAGTAAATGCAGATGAAGATATAGATGAAGGAGATGATGTTACTATTGGATATTCAATAGATGATATTCCAATTGAATATGATAACGGGAAAATGAACATCCTTGATAAAGACGGCAATGTTCAGATGGTTCTTGAATCAGGAGAAAGAATTATATCAAGGCATGAAACTGAAGTATTGATAAGAAAAGCGAAGCTCGCTAGAAGATGGAAAGGAAGAAACAAATCGAAATATAGAAAATATACAAAGGCTCTTGGAAGATATTTGTTTTCTGTGTTTGAAAGACAGGATAACAGAAAGCCTGATACAATTAAAATAAAGAAATAGTTATTACATTTGTAATGTATAGGTTTAATTAAACTAATATATAGAGATATGAAAATTACTAAATTTCAAGAAGGTGGAGCAATGCCCGGTGGCGCTCAGCAAGAGCAAGGAGCCGCAGCTCAACAACAAGGTGGTGACGTAATGGAACAAATTGTTCCAGCTATGGCACAAGCTGTACAGAATGGAGATTGTCAGACTTTAATGCAAGTATGCTCACAATTTTTGCAATTCATAAGTGCAGCAGCACAGCAACAACCTCAGCCGACATTTGCGAGACGAGGTGGAAGGCTTGTAAAAATCTAATTTTATAAGATAACCTTAATTAAGGGCGAATAAAAGGGCGCAGGATTATCGCTCTTTTATTTGCCCTTTGTTTTTAAATATATTGCGCAATGACAAGTGTTAGATTATTCAAAACTGGAGGACAAAACGACAATGGCCAAGTCGAAAATCCTTCATACATCAATTTTGATGGTGTTGATTACAACAAGGATGACTTCAAAAATCAGCTTTCTGACATAGACTCATTCTCATCATGGGCTGACGAAGTTCAGGGTATGGGTGGAAGTAAAATCAAAAACGCTGTATTTAGAAAAGTAGCCGAAATGGGTAAAGCTATAGTAGACGGTAACATGTCTTATGATGGAATTCTTAAATTCACTTCCGGAAATAAAGCTTTTGAAAGCAACGGAAGAACGAAGAAGAAATTCTTTTCAGGAAACTATAATTCAAAAGACGAGAATACAGTAAATGCTATAGCCGGTAACTACATATTGAATTTATTGAAGCGTTCAAAAGTAGCTAAAGAGCAAGAACCGCAAAATCAACAAAGCGATTATGACCTGAATAGTGATTACGAAAAGGTGTTCAGTCCTGAATTGTTGCATACATTGAAAACAGGCTCAGATTCTTATGTGATGAACGAGATAAACGAATTGATTGGTAACTTATCAAGTGATGAGTATAAGAAAAAATATACCGCAAACTCAATAAATGATGCAATCAATGAGCTGAAAAGCATTCAGGGATTTTACAATACATACAACGGTTCAAAATGGATGGATGATGATAAGGCAAGGGCTACCCTCGCTTCAATATCATCACCTTTCTACAGATTGATGTATACCGCTCATAATTTTGAAAATAATCAACAGAATCCAAATGTAGATGCAGACGGAAATCCGGAAAACCAAACAGATGGCGAGGATGTTGTATCAACAAATGATGACGATAATCAGAATCAAACAAACGATGAAAATGATGCATACAATTCGTTTGTTGAGAATTATGAAAAGCAAAATCCAAATACGGCAGACTGGATTTTAAGTACATCAAAAATAAGCGACGCAAGCCTTGATAAGGATAATTCAGAAAAGATGCTCAATATTATAAACAACACAATCAACAATACTGACGGCATATCAAGACAAAAATATATAAATGAATTCCTTAAACAAATAGGTGACGCTTACAACAAATCAACTTCAGGATATTCCGGTAATGAAGCTATGAATAAATTCATGGAATATCTTAATAGTAACTATGATAAATCAATATTCGCAAGTTACTTAGGAGATTATGTCCCTGCGAAAAACTACAGTTTATTGAGATTCATGCTTCCGAAAATTCAGACAAATGGAAGAAAAGGAATTGTGGTGAATAATACTGTAGACCCAAAAACAGGGAAAGGGCTTGTAATAGACCTCAACAATGGCAGGCTTAGGTTTATATACACGAATCCTAATTATATGTTTAAAAATAAATACATATCAGAAGACGTGTATAACCAAATATTAAGAAGGGGATATGAAAACAGTGTTACTAAAAACAAGGATGGCGGTGTTCTTTATATGCAATATGGAGGAATAGCATATAATAACTACAACTCAGATATAGTTTATAATCCTAATGCAAACGGATTGTCATCTAATTATAGTTTAAAGGAACTTGAAATAATAAACAATCTGATTAAAAACAAAGACAAGGTAGAAAATCTTGAATCCGTAACTCAAAAACGGCTTGGACAAATAAAAGATGAAAACAAGAGAAAAAACATGGCAAAAGAGTTCAAGCTTGATAAAGATGCCAAAGCAAGACTTTATTTAGCTGCAACGGATTTGATAGGTGCTGCAATGAGTTTTGTTCCGGCGACATCCTTATTGGGTCTAGGTGCAGGAGCAGCAAGCTCAATAGGAAATTTTATTATGGACATAAGGCAAGATGGATTCCAAGGTTCTGATTTAGGTAATTTTGCAGCAAATGTAGGCCTTGATATTATAGGAGCGTTACCATTTGTAGGAACATCGGCAAAAATGAGCAAGTTACTGAAGTCTGCAAGAACCATAATACCTATAATGTCTACGGCTGCAATATTGACTAATATTCCAGAGCTTAAATATGGGTATAATGCGCTGCAAAAGTTGAATACGAAAGGCGCAAAAATGACAACCCAGGATTATAGTGATATAATGAAATCGGCTCAAATATTACTTGGATTGACCGGTGGAATATCAGGAGCGGTCAGAAGCAGAAAGATTTCAAGTAAAGGAAAATCTTATGGAACAGAAAATAAGATAAAGACCATTCAGTTAAAAGATGCATCAGGCAAGAAAGTAAACGCAGATATAAAAGAAAGCGACCTTGCTAAAATTGGCTCAATCAGAGGTGAAAACGGTAAAAAACTAAAAGACGATGAAATGCTCGCTGCGCAGAATAAAATGATAAAGCAGCTGTATGGCGATGGATATTCATTGGATAAACCGATAAGATACGCGTCAGGGAAAATGAGATTCGTTCCTAATAAGGTGATGAACATCGTAAATGATAAAGTTAATTCATTTAATCCTCAATTCAGAACGGCAACCGATTATTCAGGAATGAATATATCTAAAAGAGGGCCATGGTTTAATGGCGGAATAAATGTTGTTCCTAAAGGAGCGAATGCAAAAGACAGGGTTCAATATGTAGTGGTTGATAATCCTCAACCAAAACAAACTACTGTAAATACATCCGCAGAACAACAGGCTAAAGTACAGGGACAGCCTCAGCCACAAGGTCAACCTATAGGAGAGGAACAACCTGTAGTAAAAAACCAATCCACAGATTATCCAATGACAGAGATATATTTCAAAAAAGGAGGAATAATAGCAAAAGTTGGAAGATTCAACAATGGTGGAGCTGTATATAAATTCTTGAATGGAGGTGGAACTGTAAGAAACACCAAAATAGGAGCTGGCCTTGATGGTTCGTATAATTCATATTTAGCATCATGGGGAGACTCAGTTGGTAGATATATAAATAGTGAACTTGATAGATTGTATAAATTAAAAACAGGAACCGAAGCCGAACAAGCATCATTTGAAGCCGAAAGACAAAAGTTCATGGATAATGTATACAATCTTCAAAAGTCATATAAAGGCATGAACGATGCTACCGGATTCGGTTGGGGCAGAAATAGTTTAGCTAAAAATGATTTAGCTGAACAGCATCAGAAACAATTCGAATCATTGGCTGGTGGTGCAAATAAAAATATAATGGATTATGGTCAGACAATAGGTCGCGGTGGCACAAATGATAAACCGGACATATTTGTTGATGGGTATAATGGAAATAGAACTGCATTAAGAACATTTGGATACACATACGGAGATAATGATAATACATTTAGAAACAGTGAATTCTATGATGATATAGCAAGAAAAGCAGCTCTTGTCGGTATGCGATATGATTCAAAAAATGACTTATCCGGTGATGGAAAAGGGTATTATACATTTCAGGCTGCAATTGAGAAGCCTAAAACAAGCTTGAAAGTTGATATGCCAGATATGAGTAAGATATCTATTGGTGGAAAAGGGAATGGTGATACAAACGTGGATACAAACGTAGCCGATTTAACCAAAAAAGATACAGAAAATCCAAATGAATTTGCCGGAGGAATATTCTCAATGCTTCCAAGAATTATTGACCCATTGATAACTCAGAAGGTAAACAATTCTGTTTTAAGAGAAAGATTGAGAAATTTAAGACCGACACTTGTAGAATATCCTCAATTCAATAAAAAAGTCGTAGGTGATTATTTTGCATTAAAGCAAGGAGAACAGGAAGCTGCTGATTATAATTCATTGGCCGACAGGATAGCAAACAGTACATCAAATCTTGAATATGGAATGGGTGCAAGATTTACTGGAGCGTCAAATGGCATGAAATCTTTAAGAGCTGGTGCAATGCAAAATAATTACGCATACGAAAAATCAAGAGATGCGGCAATTGATGTAGCTAACAACAATAAGTTAATGGCTGTAAGAGGTGCAAATCAGAATATGGCAGAAATGAATAGAATAGCTGATTTGAAATCTCAGATGATTGCAGGAAATAAAGTCAATAACTGGATGAACAACTGGTATCCGTTCCTTATAAATGAACGGAAAAGATTTGCGCTGAACGAGCAGAATAAATTCCAGAATAAATACAACGATTATATGGCCGGAGCAGAGAATTACGTATTATCCAAATTGGAAGATGAACTTGGAAAAGACTGGAAGACTAATCCAAACGCTACAAGACTGATGAGAAAGTATCAGTTGGAGTATACAAGAAATGCTCCTAAAATGCCATTAATAGCTAAAAGAGGTGGAACTATTACCCGACGTTCAAACATTACAATCAATTTCGGAACGGATATGGATAAATTTTCGAGAGAATATTTTAAAAGTGTAAATGACCAGAGAAAAACATGGTTAAATCACTATAAAGATGTATCTTCGGAAAATCGTAAAGAAAGAGAAATTGCAGCAAGAATGATAATGGAATTTAATGAAGGTTTGAGGTATGGCAAGAAAAATAAATAGATTTCAAGCAGGCGGAGCAATGACTCCGCTTGCCTATTATTTACCTGATAGTACGCCTGTTTCTCAAAATCCAGGAAGCGTAAAAACATCATCATCAGAGATGAAGAAAGATGGAAACGAGAAACAGAATTATGCAATGACGAAGGCTGAATTAATGAAGGGCCTTGCAAATATACTTCCATCAGATATGTCGATAATAAAGGATGAGGCTAATTCATTAATGAATCTAATAGACCTAAATGATGAACTTGACGGTATGTTTATGTCTGAAGTAAATCAAAAAATGCTTGATTTACAGATGAAGATAAACATAGGACAACAGGCTAAAACGGATTTCGATAAAAGCATAGAGCAAATAACAACCAACAAATCACAAGATGAAATAGCTCTCGACCAATACGGTCGTGCCATGATGCTAAATAAGGATGGTTCAATAAGAAAAGTATCACTTGATGAGACAAATCCAAAAATGAGAAATGAACTGTTGACCTATGGTGACATATCAAACATGCGAAAGCTTATACCGAAATTTGCTTACAATGAGGATATATTAACCGTAATGAGACAATCGGCATCCATGGATGATATAATGAAAGATATACATGATGTTGTAAGTAAGATAGGTCATGTAAGTAATCAAACATCATTTTTTGCAAAGAAACAGAATGACTATATAACAAAAGGAATTGAAGCTATAATAAAAGACGGTGAAGACGGAATATATAAGATAGATGACACAACGGATATATCTACAAGAGAACAGAAAATGTTCGCTGTAGATACCATCATATCAAATATGTCTGTAAATAAAAGAAATGCTCTTATGATGAGAGCTAAAATGAATGGAACTACACCTGAAGCAATAGTGTATAAAGCTATAGCAATGGCAGACAAACCTAAATACACAAGAAGCATCAGCTACACTAAATTCAATAAAGATAGTTCATCATCTGATGGAAGCGGTAGTGGAACAGCTAAATCAGATATAACAACAGCAAGAGCAATACAGGAGATGTACGGAGATATTGTTACATTCAATGCAACTAACGGGCATGATAACAATTTCGCAAATCAAGTGACAGCTACGGCTGTAAAAGTAAATGCTCCTGTTGACGAACAAGGATTGACAAATCTTTCAAAAATCAAAGATACCAATGCCAATGGAGCTATAGACTGGCAAAACGCTTCAATCGCTGGCCAGCATATAGATGAAACAAGATTGAATGAATTTGTTGCATCAAATACAGCATACGTAATGTATATGCCATATAAGATTGATGGAATGGGAAGAGTAGTTGTTGACTTCTCAACTCTTGACCAGATAAAACCTGCAAATGAATTTATAAGGAATAAATACGGAACAGTTACTCCTGAGAATTATCAACAGGTAAACAAGGATATGGTTGATAATAAGTTCGGTATATTGTTTGATGCTAATGGTAATCCAAGAAATGCTAATATAAGAAAATTCGTAGCGTTTAATGTAAATGCAGGATACAATACATTTAATAAGTTGAATCTTGAAGATAGCCCACATGTATATATTACAGAAGGAAATGCTACAGCAGAAAAGATAGCCAGAAGCACAGGAGTAAAAGCAACTGACAGCTATTTAGGTATAAATCCTATGTCTTGGTTCACTGAAGATAAATCAGGCAATGCAGTTATATATTTTCCGACATATTCTTCAGCTGTAAATGCTTCAATTGGCGCTCCTAAGCAAGGATTAAAAGAAGACCTTGGAGTAAATGCCGGTCAAGTTGATAAGGCGTTACAAGAACATAAACAGAAGCCAAAATTTCAAAAGCCGAATATAGATTTATAAATAAATTAACAAGTGCAGATATCATTTATCTGTACTTGTTAATTTATAGAATTCATCACATATAACCATAGAATCTATATCCTTTTTAATTAATAAATCTTATTATATTTCAGATACAACAATAAGCTCTAATCATTCGTTGTATTTCTCGATGCCAGTTCAAACATCCAATCGTTTATTATGGGCTTTTCTACATCAAGATAACGCATAAAAGTTTCTGGATAAACGCTCTTAACCATAATCCAATCAAAGAATGATATATAATCATCTATGAAGTCGTTGCATATATCTTTGTTTAGATTGTAATCTTTAATAATATCGCTTGACAAAGTTCTACTCATGAATACATTCGCTATTACGAGTCTCATTATGTCGTAATATCCATCAGTTGACCCGTTTATATCTAATGCGGTTTCAATAAATGATATCTGGTCATCTTTTATCTGTTCAAGCATGTATACTCCTGCGTTGCCGAACGTGTTCTTTATAAACTCCTTAATTACGTTTTTATCCATGTTATTGTTATATGTTGGTTTATGGGCAAATATACCTAAAAAACGTATATCTTTGTCTTTGTAAGCTTACTAAATAAAAATAAAATGGAAAATAACAATACTCAAAAATTCAAAGAGAACGATATGTTTCTCAGTCTTTTATTCAACCCTACTTATGGAACGTCGGATTTTGTAATGGAGGGAATGAATTCAGGAAACACAAGTATCCAATCATTTGATGCGTATAAAGACAATGACAAAATACGTGAGATGTTCAAGGATAAAGACGGAAACGTTGATGAAGAAGCCATGAAAAGGGCATACAATATATCAGCGATGATGTATAATGATATGTCAAACATGGAGACGGAGGATTTGATTATTAAAGGAATAGAATACGACCCGGATAGCTTTGTAAGACCATTTGATGCAGGTACAAAAGATATAGAAAAGATGAACAGGATTATAGAGTTTGGTAAAGATACACCAATCATTAATCCTGACAGAAAGAGAATGAACATGACCGCGATTGGTGAAACAAGAGAAGGGCTATGGACTCCGCAAGAACTCGCTCAAATGCATCAAAGATATAATCCGAGAACAGGTAAATTTGAAGCCTCTCCGGAAACATGGTTTGGCTCTAGCTTCTTTGATATGTTTGATACAACAGTCATGGCTACATACGACGAAAATGACCCTGAAGTATTATCTGGAGAAAGAGAAGTAGGAGAATACAAATTGAATGACGATGGTTCATATTATACTGAATTTCTTAATGGACGAAATACGTATAACAAGGGAATAGTAAGCAGATGGGATACATTGACAAGAGAAGGTTCTTGGTTAAACAGATATGACCCATTTGATTCTGATGATAAAGAAAAAAGTGTATTCGGTTCTCTTGTTAGAAATACAATTGAAGTAGTCCCTATGTTCGTTAAATCAATAAGCCCATATTATCTTGGAGCGTCAATAGGAATGCAGATGGCACAGCTTGGTTCAATGATGACAAAATGGATAGATGGAGATAACGAGATAGCAAACAGCATAGACGGATTTGTTTCTTCATTTGATATGGGTACATCTGAATACTCAAAAAAGAAAGCTTTTACAATGGAGAACATGTTGAATATGGCCGGAGATGTATGGAGACAGTTAAAAGAACAAAGATGGATATTTAAAAATGCGGCAAGATTGCGAGGCGGTAAAAATGTAATTGATAATGAAGAAGAAGTATATAAAATGCTTCAAAAGCAATATAGAGACAAAGGCCTCGATAAAGATACTTTGTTTAAATACATGAGTGAAGTATCAAAAGGCAAGAACGTTCCAGACCTTGATGAAGTTATGAAACTAAATGAACAGGCATACATTCAAGGTCAGATGGAGAAATACATAAAACAATCAAATAAGCTTGGAAGAGAGCTTGGTCTGTTATATATGACCGGAATAACATCGGTTGACATGTGGAATGAAGCTAAAAGAGAAAATGCTACTGATGAAGAAGCTACATTCCTCATGCTTGGATATATGCTTGGAGATTACGGTATACTAAAATCTTATCTCGGAGAAATGGTTATGCCGGAATTAAGGGCAGAAAGAAAGAGAATACAACATGCAGTAAATTTAGCAAGTGGAGCCACAGATGAATTTGTGAATGCAGGAAAAACAGAAGCTGCAAAATCAAAATACGTATCCACATTACTAAAGTATGGTAGGGATATATTTAACGGTTCTTACCATGGAAACAAGGACACGATAGCAGCACTTGGAGCAAATGCACTTGGAGAAGGATTTGAAGAAACAGCAGAAGAATTATGGGTTGATGTTTCTAAGAACGTAGCAAACGTGATTAACGAATTCGCATTTAGCGGAACACAGTATAAAACATTCGAAAATGTAAAAGAGCGATACGGGATGTCGTTCTTAGGTGGAGCTATGGGTGGAGGATTATTTAATGCAACAGAAACATTCAAAGCATTCAACGAAATACATAGTGATATAGATACACCCGAAGCAGCATACGGAATGCTTGTAAATATGATTAACAACGGAGAAGCAAAAAGCATAAAAGATGTTGTATCAAAAATGACATTCTATGATAACAATCTGTCTTCTACATCATTGATAGGCGCTGACGAAGATATGGGATTCGCTCCTAAGAAGAAGGGAGAGAAAAGCTTGAACGATGAGGCAAAAGACAGAATATACAGAGTAATTGATAATATAGAATTAATGCTGAAGGAAAACGGACTTAATATTCCGGATGATTCCGTTTTAAGCATTAATGCTATAGATATGCTGAAGCATTATGCCATAAAAAATTCAATAACATCATCTCTGTTTTTGCAAAACGCAAATACGGCAACCGTAAATCTCATAAAGGCAATAAAAGAGAAAGACAATTTTATAAGAGATATACTGACAAATGGAGATAACACGAAAAAAATTACTGATAAAGCTGTAAGGGCTTATCATGATTTGTCAAATTTGACGAAAGAACAGTCCGATGAACTTGAAAAACTTAATAAAAATATAGAAAATGCGAGAATTGAAGCTCAAAGTTATGTAAACGGAATGAAATCAAACCAATACGTTGACATGATGTTATTTGAGCTTACTGATGACTTGAATAACTCATACAGGGCATCAAGTGTAGAAAGATATGCAGAGGCATTATACGGTAAGAAAATAGGAGATTTATCAGAAACAGAAATAAACAACGCAGGAGAAGAGCTTGCTAAATTCAGACTGTCAAAAGGCAAGGAATATCTTGATAAATCATATAGAACATTCCAGTATATGCTTGGAATGTCAAACGGCATATTATCAAAAAATAGCTCTGAATGGTATTTGCAAGAACAATCATTAAAGGATATTCAGAACGTAATAAGCAACGTTTCGAAGAAGGCTGAGATGATGCATAGATTTATAGAAGATGAAAAGAAGTTCTATTTGTTTGCAGAGAATGAAGCATCTATAAACCATGCTATAGCACCTGGTCCAGGAGCTGGTAATGATATACTTATAAATCCGGAATACAGCTCTGAATTCAGAGATATACTCGCTGAAGAAATAGAATATGTAGGCGGAACAGTTGATAAGGAATCGAAGACTGCTTTATTGGACGGATTGAATTCTATAACACAGGACCAGAGAGATTATGTTTATAAAAAAGTAAGGTCAAGAATTGCGGATTTAATAATTAATGATATATATAATCAGGTTTTATCATATTCCAAGCAGAAATTCATCAATCCTGTAATAAAGAATGAATTGATGAAAATGATATCTACATTTAATGAAATAGCAAAAAGAGATAACAGCGATTCAGATGTAGATAATAACTATATGAAGCAGATACTTGATGTGTTCAGTATGTCTTCAGAGTTGTTTGAAAGTGCAGAAAAGATAATAAACGATAATGACTTAAGTCTTGTTCAAAAAGCAAAATCATTATTGAAGCTTATAGATGAAACTGAATTATCGACAAATGATTTCAGTGAGGATGAAATATCTGCAATAAATTCAGTAGAGGAAAAATTGCTTGATTATATAGAAAGTCCAAGAGCCGAATTCAAGGACAAGTATTATGAAATAAACAAACTGGCAGAAGTAATACAATCAAAGAGCAATACTCCGATAGGGGATTTCCTTGATTCATTTGGTCTCAGCATAGACGGTAAAAAAGCATCGGAAGTTATAAATGAACTTGAAAATAAATTCAATGACTTCAGCGGTAATATGGGAGAATTCTCTATAACCGAAGACGATAAAAAGAGAATTGAGTTAATAAATGAACTTGCAGTACATGCTCAAAATATATTAAATGCATATAGGAAAGATACTCTTTCATACAGTAATTTATTCGGATATGCAGCAATGAAGAATAAGATATTCGAAAATGACCCGAATTACAAACCGCTTGAAATAATAGATGAAAGATATGCGGAACTTGTAAGCAATGAATTATCATCTGTTATAGGACGTTTGTCGATGTACTATAATCTCGATGAAATGAATTCAAAGAATCAACTGACAAGAGATTTTAAACTCGACGCAAGAAAACAGGCATTATTCTATAAAGGAGTAAAGGATACAATAGTTCCTATACTGAAGGAAATAGGAGTTGATTCTACTCCTATAGAAAATGCATTAAATGATAATATAAATGACAAAATAAAAGAAGAGGCGTATAAAGAATCTCCATCATACGATTTTTCTGATGAACAAAAGATAAAAAATATGAAGGGATTCAAATTGATAAGAAACGCAATACATGAAGTATTTGCCGACCTCGATGATTCTCAATTAAAGATGTTTGCGTCAAAAATGAGATTCGCGTCAAATACGGATATGTCATTTAATTCGTCAAGTACATCATTCAGTAATTCTGTGTTATACTGGCAAATAGCTTCTATTGCTGCTGTAAATCCGGATGTTATTGATACGTTGATGAAGAATGGATATAACGGCAACAATATAGCACCGGTATCAAACCAGACAATGTCTACATCAATGACATTATCATATATACTTGGTGGAGATAAATTAAAACAGTTTGCACAAGCAAGAAGAGACTCTATCAACTCTCAAATAGATGAGGCTATAGCAGCAATTGATGATATAGATGTATCATCATTTGTGATGTCAGGAAGCGACCAAAAAGAAGTTATTGAGAATTTTACAAAATTCCTTTTATCAAGTAAAGGAGGAAGTAAGATAGTCAATATGTGTGATGACTTTGAATCAATCGGATTAAAGCCGTTTATACTTGATGTTATAAGCGCGAAAAAAGACCCGTCAAAATCATATCTTGTAGAAAACTGGAAAGACAAACTGAAGTTCCTTATCCAGAACTCTCAGTATTATACAAAATTCCCTGCTACAACAATGATTGAAGGCGTTCCTGGAAGCGGAAAGACGTTTGGCGTACTTGTCTCTACAAACAATTCATTACTTGCTAAAAAGGACGGAAAATACGCGATAAAAGGAATTGAATCATTAATGAGGGATGTATGGGTTGTATCAAATGAATCAAACAAAAAATCCATAACAGACCTTGTAAAGAAATCTCTTGGAGAATTATCAGGCAATGTTACCGGAATGACACATGATGAGCTTATTAAAAAGGCGTTTGGAAACAGCTTTGACAATAAGATAGGTGTTTATAATGGTAAAGATGGAACTGATGGCAAGATGTATGTAGATTCATCAAATGGAGATTACACGATAAAATATGATTATAACACTACGTTTGATGATTCAAATAATGCGCCTTCATACATAATAATAGATGAGGCTACATTGCTCAGCTATCCTAAATTAAAGGCAATAAATGATATGGCTGAGAAGTACGGAACAAAGGTTATAATGATTGGAGACAGCGAGCAGGTAAGTGATATACTTAACGGAAATGGAATATTCGACGTAAAGACGAAGAAGAAAATAACTCCGCAAATGAAGAATAGCTATTTCCCTATTATAACTGAAATGAACTCATTTATAATGGCTCCGAAAATGGGAGAATCAATGAGATATGACAATGTTCAGCATAAAGTCAATGTAGACAACTTCAGGAAAGGAGTAAGATTGCTTAAATATGCTCTGGATGATTCTGGGTTCTATGGAGATGCGTGGTTTAGCGGAATGTCCGACGACTCTGTAGAAGTAAAGAATATCATAGATAAAATGTTCAGTTCACTTGATAAGAACAAGAATGAAAAAGTGATGATTATAGGTGACGGAAGCTTGCCGTCAAACAAAAGAGTTGTTGATTATCTTGTTGCAAAAGGATATATTTCCCTTGACGATAATGGCAAGATAGTGAACTCAAATCAAGCTGAGCATTATGAAGATGCATTGACATTTGAAACGGCAATGGATAGCCAGGGACGAGAAGCCATGTATGTTATATATCTTAACGGAAAAGATACCGATAAGAATATAACAAGCGAAGGAAATATGCGAAGAAGCATATATACCGGAATGTCTCGTTCTAAACGCGGAACATTGATGATAGAAGATGCTTTCATATTCAATGGGCAGACAAAAGACAACGCTCCCATAATATCTACATATAACGAAAAGTCAATAAAAGACTTTACTGAAAAATATATAAACATAATGAATGAAGCCGACGGAAACATGGAAATTCCTGAGTTTTCATACGGAGATTCATATAGGGATAATAAAAAAGATAAGAAACAACAGCAAAACAAACAATTTACATATAAACCTGTAGCTGGAGCTAATAACTATTTCAGAGTATTCCCGAATGGAGTAATGAATAAAAAAGACGGAGAGCCTGAAGTAGTATTACTGAATGGCGGATTGTTCAAGGATTCAAAAACAGAAAGAAAAGGAGCAAATAAATCAGATGAAGGTAAAGAAGACACATTCAAAAGCAATGAGCTTGATGATAAGATAGATGAAGCAAATGATACAGGTGGAGCTGCGGATGGATTCTTTGCTTATGGATATACTTCTACGATGTATGAAAAAGGAAACTATTTCTATGGCTCAAAGGAAAAAGACCAATACGTATCATGTATAGATGGGATAAATGACAGCTTGAATGGCTCTATCAATATCGTATATATGGTTATGAATAAAGAGAAGTCTCCAAAAGCAATAACCGTAGAAAATAAACTCAGCAATAACGGAAGACCGTTCCTCGAAAATATAGCAATAAGAAATGGCCAGAAACAACCATTCAAGTCAATAAAGCTGAATTTGTCAGATGGAGCATTTAAGGTTGGGTATGATGAATATGTGAAGAATGCAGAAATACTTGTAAGCAAGCTTCATACCGCCGTTTTAATGAAGAATGACAATAGAAGAATATCATTCATTAAGTCGGCTATATCAGAATTTGTGTACAACACAATAAACGAAGATAGCATTAATACACAAATGCTTGACAATATACTTGACTCCATAAGCATGAGCGTTGGAATGAAATTTATGCAGGATAATCCAAATAAGCTGAATTTCAAGAATAACGATAAATACATGCTGGCTCCATTTATCATTGATAATTCAAATGAAATATTGTATGATTCAGAGTCAGGAAGAGATGAGAAGTATAGCCCTAAGAATATAACAAAGAAAATAGTGACAAGAATAAAATGCAAAATCGGCAATTCCGAGTTGGCTTTCATGGAGATACCTACGACGGTTATAAACAACCCGATAACAATGTACTCTTATGAAAAATCATTCCTGGCATTGAAGGAATACAGCAAGCTTGATGAGGAAATATTAAGCTCATTTATAGAACGTACAAATGATAAAAGCGATGTAAGGTTAAATGCATTATCGCCTGAAGATGTAGCAAAATTATTTGAAAAATGGGAGAATGACGGAATAACTCCTGCACCACCTTCAAGCGACAATATAAGAAGTGCTGCATACGATGAGTACATAGCATTTAAGAATATGGTAATGATGTATAAATGGCGTTCATTATCATATTCAGAGCTTGATATAAATGAGTTTGAAACAACGTCGCCTTATGTGACATCTGTAGATAAGGGTCGTGATGATTATTACGGAGTTGATACATTATCTTATATGCCTGAAATGACAGAGGTATCAAAGCTTGTAAACAATGGCAGCAGTATGTCGTATATCTTATCAGCAAAAACAGCAAATAACGATTTAGGTATAGACCCAGGAATACCGTTTGTTATTTATTCTTCAGTTCCCGGATTATCTACTGATGAATTATATGAAGCAATGAAGAATGTTGCTACAGGAAAAGTAAAACCAAGCGCAGAAACTCCATCAATAATACTTCTTAGAAATCCAAGAGTAAAAATAGAGGTGTTCATGAACAAGCTCTATAATATATTATCAAAGAAATTTGATAATAAAAATGAGTTTGATAAAGCTGTAGGTAATGATTTGACTGTATTCAACATATTGAAGGAAATAATAGGTAGTGATTCAGGGTATGAGACATTCTTAAGATATGCAAATGAAGAGACAAGCAAACATGTATCAAACATGATGTCTGGAATAGTAAACTATGGAGATGAATCAATGACAAGGATTGATGCATTCAGATTCATAGTGGATAAATACACAAATAAATCAAATAATGAAATAGACTATGATAGGCTTATAAATGATTTGAGAAAGAACAGTGAGAATGTACGTAACCTGTTGAATGATATATTGTACAGAATGATAACGAATGGAAATTCAACGCTTGTGTCAGATTCAAATCTTGAACTTGATGAAAACCATGTGAATGATATAAGCAGATTCCTTCAAATGAATGGATATTCCGGAATCAATATGTCTATAAAAATAACAGGAAACAAAATAGGTAATGGCATTTATAGAATAAACAACAACGATGAAGGAGACGGAATGTATGGAATATATGATAATGAAGGAACACTCCATGAGTTTCTTGCATATCTGAAGATTGATAGGCCCATAGTTCTTCTTGACGAGAATCAATTCTCTAATATCATGAAGAACACAAAGCTTACAACCATAAATGACATGAATGATGTTGTTGTTTATAATAAGTCACAGTTTAGTTCTGAAAAGTTTGACGAAGAAATAAATAACATAAAAATGTTCAATGAAACAAATGAAAGTCAGGATGATAACAAAGATGATGTAAGAAGTGACGAGCAAAAATATGAAGTTCCATCAAGTGACCCGACTGTAATAAAATACATACTTGAAGAATACAGGAATTCAACAGGGAAGGATTTTGACGGAAGCTCTGAAATAAGCGAAGATGTTATAAATTCTTCAATTATGAAAATGGCTGGAGATGGCAAGATAATGTATTACGACAATGGATATAAATTCATAGATATAAGCAACAATGAATTATATAAAGAGTTCGCGAAGTTCGCTGAATTAAATAGGGATACATACTTGAACTTCTCTAAAAATGGAATAAGCAATAATTCAAACATACAAATCACATTATCAAACAATAATGGTGATTATGATGTAGTTCTTGAAATAGACCACGGTTCTCCAAGGTTTACGTCAAAACTGAAGGAAGTTAAAAAAGTAGTAGAACAACTTGATGATTCGAAAGAAGAATCAATGGATAAATTCTACAATGAATACATAAACAGCGATGTTGTTGACGGAAAAGAAAGAGAGCAAAGAGTCAATGATGCTATAATCCAATTATCTGGAAGAACCGGAATTACATTCGATGAGTCATTTATAGAAGTTCTGAATAACATTATATCTAATTCATTATACATAAAAGGAAAGGGTATAACTGTAAGCAGCAATTCATCTAATGAAGTTGAGATGATGAGAATGATGTTTGATGATGAAATAAATGCGATTAAAAAGTATGTGGGAGAAGGTAAAGAAGATGATAATACGTATTTATTAGCTAAATTTGTTAGCAATATATCAGAAGACAATTCAGACATATCATGTATAACAATCTAAATTAACCAAATATGAATAAATGTTTAAGCGATAGCGAATTAGCAAAAAGCGTAACCGGGAATGTACTTAATGCGCTCAAAGATATACATAAGGACAAAGGATTGTCGGTTGAAGAAAAACAAAATGAATTTGACAGCATAATAAACTCGCTTATAGTAGACAATATGGTCCGTTCATACGGAGATGAAAATGGAGTAATCGAGATAAATAATGATACTCAGTCTGAATTTATGCGAGCTATCAATACTGTGAAATCGCAGATAACCAAAATGGGTTCATACATATTCAAAGGATTGAATCTGAATATTGATGTTGATTCTATAATGAATGGCATTACCGGTTCCCCTCAAATACAAGAGGGTCCGGTAATAGATGATGATAGTGTCCATATTATCGATTTATTTGACAGAAACAATAATAGCATAACTTCCTTCAGGGAAAAGATATATGGCTCTCAGGAGGCTCCATACAAAAGAATGGAAGCTATATTTAATGATGCCATGTACAATGCAATGATTATCAATGGAACCGGAGATAGTGCAACACCGGTTCTTCCTGAAGACATACAATACAATATCGCGAATGTAAAAATTAAATACATGAACGATATAGCTAATTTCATACTTAAATATAGCGATAATTGTGATAAGGATTCATTGAGAGAAGCTATTGATTTATATAATAATGCAATCTCATTATTTGAAAACAAATCATCAAAGGGAGACTTTGTAGCAGCGGTAAATAAGATAGATTATAAATCAAAAGGAATAAGGTTCATACTTGATTCGTTCAGGTACAATTTTGAAAACGATAAAAGATTCTCATCTTCAAAACTTAGCGAGTACGCTGTAAGTAATGATGTAGACGATGTTAATTTCCTTGATGCATACAATAAGGTATTCATTTTAAAGAATATGACATCGCTTATAAATCATAATTTTGAGAACGTATTTGATATTGTATCATTAAATCACAATGATATAATAGAACAGATAGCGTTTAAGAAGTCGTTATCAAACATACATAACACATGGCTTGACAATGATGATGTAATATCAGCATATAAAGAAGCCGGCTCAATCACAAAGCTCATAATGAGTTCAATGAGATACTATAATGGCGGAGTAAAAACAAACAGAAAACTTGGATTTAATGAGATAAACGATGCCATAGGAGTATTGAAATCCATATCATACAATACGGCAGGAAATGTGGATGTAGTCGTAAAAAGAAAAAATGAAAAATATGGATTTTATGAGAATAAGACATACAATTTAAGACAGGTAATATCCGGAATAAATAGGAATTCCCCGGAAAAGATAAGACTTCTATACGATATACTTATCAACGGAGTTGTTGGTGGAGGTACAAATACAATACAGTACATAGCCAATATAAGCTCTATACTTCCTAATAAGAACGTATCACAGGCAAGAAGAACGGCAATAATAAACAACATAACAAGTTTGTTTAAAAACATAAATGACCTTGGATTATTCAATATAAGAAAGGCCTGCAATGACCCAAGATATATAAACTACTACAACTTCATATCGAACTATATCCAGGGAGCGTATAGGAATTCATTTATACAAAGAACATTTGACTTTGATTCCAGAAATATTACGTCTGTATCAATGCTCGACAGACAATATATGATGGCCAAATCAAACTTTGAATCAAAGGTGTATTCTTCGAATTATGCAATAATAAACAATATAAACCGATATGCAAGGCAGATAGAAAAGGATTACGCTGAATCGTATCCGAAAGATTCAAAAGGAAATCAGCTTAAATTCAAGATATTGAATAACATAATTACCATAAATGAATCATCAGGTAAGAGAGAAATAATAAATGACACAAACGGCAGTTATATTGAATTCAGGAACTTCCCGTTTATAAAAGATGGGAAAGTTATACTTACTAATATCAAATATGATTTTGGGGAAACCAGCTTCAAGAATGCAGTACAAATAAAAACGATAGACGGTATTGATATAACTGAATCAAATATATCTTCAATACTTGAAGCCTCAACAGATGGAAGCAGAACATCCGCTGATAAATTCATACAGGATGTATTCCAGATAAACACTGTAAACGATTCAGAATTAAGGAAGTATTTGTATACGGAATCAAGCGTATATAATATGATTAAAGCCGCATCAATAACAGCATCTGCATCATGGCTTAACAGTAACGTATATTCAAATGAAGAATTATTTGAAACGCAGGATGATATAAGAAGAGATATAATAAGCCGTTCAGGAGATTCTTCATATCTGACTTTATTCAAACGCAGGGGTATAAATAATATGCCGTCAATAATAAACAGTGTCTCAATGTCTATATTGAATGCTATTGTAATGAACAACAATATGATATCAAGAGATACTGTAAAGAACAATGAGGGAAAACAGCTTGCAATAACCAATATGCAAAGACTGATGAACTCAATGGATGAACAGATTGACAGCATAAGAGAAAACCCGGAGAACGCGTCAATGAGCAATCCTCTTGCAATGAATCTTGACGAGGTAAATAGTGTCGTAAAAGAATCTATTGGTTCTAAATTTATGACAGAGCATTACAATAAAAAGGAAATGATTTATCTCGGAAATACGATAGAAAGAGAAATATCATTATACGGGAGAACAAAAGAACGCTCTGATTTCAATGTTGCTGAATGTATATTCGCTGATTTCGTTTCTTCTTATCTTGACGATATATATGGAACAGGAAATTACTCATTTGTAACTTCGGTAAATTCAGATAAATCACTCGTAAACAGAACTGAAATAAACAGGCATTTTATTGAAATACTCAGGAATGCCGGAGTAGACATGCGAGCTAAATTGATAAATGACATCAATAAGAAAGAGTATGACGCGCTTATTAAAAACATAGGAAACGATTATTACTCAATAAAAAGCCTTGTAACAGTTGGCAGCTCAATAGTATCGCCTGAATTGCTTACAATAAACGGAGAAAGGCTATTTGATGATAACGAGATAAATGAATTGTTCACAAATGAAGAGCTTGAAACATTATCTCGTTTAAACGGATATGACGCATCTAACGTTTTTGACCAGCAAGGAGCATTTATAATGAACAATTTCTACGAGTTCAATAGAATGTGCGATACTTGCGGAATAAAGAACGGATATGATTTAATGTTGTTACTTTCAAAATACAGCAACATAATATACGATAAAATCCTCGAAAAAGGACTGAAGGACTTATATCCAAACGCAAAAAGAAACAGAATTATAGACCAGACTCATCTTGTAAAATATAAAGACTTCAACAATAATACCAGGATATCTATGAACAAAGGTATAATGGTAGAATATTTTACATGCCATGACGAAATAGACGAGAATACATTAAACAGATTCGGATTTTCAAGATTAAACCGTGCTGATAAAATAAAGATATACAGCACAAAGGATACATTATCCATGAATGCTATAAATGCAGCCATAGAAGCTATAGCAGGTAATGGATTTGAAGTAAGATTATATGACGATAATGGAAGACAGATTAAAATGAACGGGTTGATGAACCTGATGTCTTCTACTAACGCCAAGTATAATCCTGAAAAATGGTTCAGTCCTACTCACATGATAATGATGAAAATCACTGACATCAAAGGTAACGTCAGAAATATATCAAATATAAATGATTTGATTGATGCCGGTGTCGCGGATAGTAGTGGTTCTGTAAACTGGGGAATGCTTGGCTATTATAAAATAACCGTAAACCCTATATTTGAAGAATACAACACAATACAGTCATTTATATCAGAGCAAGCATTAAATATAGAAGTAGGTGGAAGATTTAATCATCCTATAAAAGGAGAACCTACATCTGCATCTCAACTAAGGTCTTCATTGCAAGTTGCACAGACGAAGAGAAATGTATCAATAACAGCATCATATCACCCATTGACTTTACAGACACTTGATGGGCTTCAGGAAGAAATAGAGATTGCATGTATTACAGATATAGCAGAAAATAAATCATCATTTATCGGAAACAACAAATCAATAAGCCCTCATGACGGAGCAACATTCATAAGCCCTCTGTCTTTTTATTGGTGGAATAATTCAATGGCTGATACATCAGCGAAAGGATTTAACTTAAAACCGTTTATACATTATTACGATAATAGTACAATGACCGCGGGAATCATCAAGACAGCAGGATTCCCGATAACTAACAACATGATACGTGCAGGGGTAAACTATGACGTAATGGCATATAAATTCCTTTCATCAAAATGGAAGGGTCCGGACGGAAGAATTATATCCGGTGACATATTCTCTGATTTCGGATTCAGGATGTTCGAATCGGATGGAACGCCTATGAATATAATGAAATACATAATGGGGAAATACAAAGACAGTATGTATTTCAAAGAATCAAACAATGTAATAAGCAGGATAGACAAAATAGAATATGACAGACAAACCGGAACATATACCTTGCATAAGACAAGAGTAGATAAATACGGAAACAAAGTAGACAGCCTGATGCATAACAAGGTCGTAAAAGGTATAAGAATATCCTCTAATTACGACTTATGGAAGGCATTTGGAGGCGAACAAAACATGTCGTTAAATGAAAACGGAATTCTTGAATACAGCGAAGATTCGTTTAAAATAGTATCTGATATAGCAAACAATATCGGATTGAAGAAAGATGGAACTACGATTGATAAAAAATACTCTGACGGCATAAAATCGCAAGATGATGTATATCAGTTCATGAAGTACGGAAATCCCCACATGGTAGTTACAAATGGAGCAATAAAACAAGGTCTTACCAATGTAAATAAGCATGAGGATTTCTATAATAACAGAAGAGGAAAACTGAATACATATAAAATAAAAATAACTGCCGGAGGTATTCAGCTTGATAAATCGCATGAATCAGAAGGACATGAGATAAGTGAGCTGACACAGGTTATGTCGTCTTTGAGTTCAATGGGTTATACGAAAGATAAAGCGCAAATGGTATACAACGCTATATCTGGAATAATCGAATCATCTTTAAGTTCAATTATATCTAATCATCTTGATGAAAATGGAACTCCTAAATACAATGATGTTTCAGCAGAATTGATAATAAGGGCCATTGCAGATTCAAGCGCATTTGATGACGATATAAAAGAAGCATGCAAACCATTGATAAACAAATACAAGAATAATTATAAAATAACATACGACGAACTTGAAAATCTTATCCATGTAAATGACAATGTATTTGTAAATAAGGCTATTCCTATCATAATGTCATTAGTAAATAAGATTTCCATAAAGAAATCATACGCAGGTGGATTGAACGTGATAAACCCATCATACGGTCTTGTAAAGCTCTATAACGGCATGTTATGGAATGGACTTGGAGTAAACAACGAAGAAAGAATTGACCATTTATTAAGAATTCAAAGACGATATGACAGCGTTCTTGTAAATCCAAGACTTGTAAAGCCTCAGCATATATATAAAGCATTTGACAGCACGACAGGAACAACAACTAAATTTGTCATAAATACGTATGAGGATTATCTGGCAATAAATAATTTATACAATGATGTTGCAAGCAGAGGTGGAATGTTGTCGATACATGAACTTATTGTAGACAAAGTAGACAATAAGGATGATTCGGATATAATTTTAAATTCCGGACAGAACGAAGGAATGTATAAATTATATGGAAGAGAACTTGCACAGGAATATTATGAATTCTCCGATGGTGAAAACAGTCATACGTTGTTTGAGCTTGACAGTACGAGATGGATGTTTGATGTCAAGAACAATAAGATAACAAAAGAAAAGCTTCTTGACAGAAACACATTTATAGAGCTGTATAATGCTGCATTATACATGAAAGAAGTCAATGCTCCAAACTCAAATGGATACGAATCTAATTTAATTGGTCTTATATATGAAATAGATAAAACGACAAATACATATAAGCTGATAAGTGACGAGCGTCTATTGAAAGACAACCTCATAAAATTCATACGAGGATGGCATCAGTCTACTGTAAAGAATCTGTCAAAAGCAATGAATAATGCCGGAGATGGGAAAGTTTCTATAAACGGACAATATGTAATTGCTAAGTCTGGTCAGGTATCTCACTTTGCAAGTGAAGCAATAGCACCATGTCTGTTTAGAGAAGAGTTTGGAATACCAAAAGACACTCCATTGAAGGATATAACTCCCGAATTCTTCGCAAGACAGGCTATTGATGCGCTCAGAATAAAGATAGACCCTGATATGTATCACTATGCGTTGTTACATAATTCGATAAAGAACAGTGTGTATGTATATGATAGTAATATATTCGGCTCTAAATCAACAAAAGAGAAGTTTAAAAACTACGAAAAGCTCAATGAATCAAGATATAAAATAGAAGATGGAAGCGATTATAAATGGGTTTTAAGCAAGAAAGGAGAATGCCTGTTTATGGTCGACAAGAAGGATGTTGTATATGATGTAAATGGATGCCTTGTAGTAGTAACGAATGACGCTACTAAGCTACTTAAAAAGCAAAGCTATTCTGGAATAGATATTTCAAGAAGCGTCTATTCATCTATTAATGGAAATTGGAAGTCGAAAGATTCGATAAGCAGAATAAGGTCTATAAATGATATAATAGTAAAAACATTTGAGTCTGCTAAGTTTATATACGATAAGGAAAGCAAGAAAGACAATGGCGGTTCACGTTCTGCTGCATATTGGACGAGAAGACAAAGCGGTCAAATGTATGCACCTATAATGGCAGTACTTGAAATGGCACAAAACAAAGCAATGGCTTTCAAATCCAATGACAGGACCGACGGATTTGACAACATAGTTCAAAAGACATTCTTTGATAAATTAAATAAATACGGAATTGAATCATTCGCATCAAACAACAGTTCAAATTATGAAAAGATAATATACAGAAACGCAATATCAAAATACAACTCATTCAAGAAATCATTAGACATACTTGCTGCACGTACACCGTCACAGACGATGCAGTCGTTTATGTCAATGAAAATATCTGAGTTCGATAATTCAGGTCTTAATCAATGTTTTGTATCTACATCGCAGATATGGTTCCAGGGTTCAGACTTTGATATAGATGCGGTTAATTTCCAATCATATAAAGTCGACAGAAGAGGTCATATAATAGGGTGGTCTCCTTTATTCGATGATTACAATATTGAAAAATCAATGAATATACCATTCCCTACAGGTAAAAAGCTGAAGGTGAGAGATATAGACATGGATAAAATGGATAGATTGAATTCATTATTCAATAGTATATTCTCATTTAATCCTGACGATGGAACATATACAGTAAGAGGAAATGCAGATTTGGATAATATATCTGAATTCATAAAAGTATGTAATACATATAGTTTCATCCCCGTTCCTAAGACAAGTAATGAAATATCAGAATTCAGTTATGACAATATTGATAATCTCATAAATGGACATAACTTGTATTTCACTGAATATGACGGAAGCAATCATGGATTCAAAAACTTCATAACTAAAGAGTCAATAAATATAAGCTCAGATATAGTCAATATCATAGAATCAGAATCATCAGTAGATGACCAGCCAGATGTAAAAAGAGCAGGTGATAAAAACATGGAATCAGCAAGGAGAATGATGAATCTTACCGGAAATACTACCAATACGTATTCATTATTTAATGATGCGCAGGTGGGAAAGGATGTCGTGTCAATAACAGCAGCCGGTCTTAAGAACTTCTTCCTTGTTACTCATGCATTCAACATGAGCAATGTAAATGCGTATTACAATGAACTTAAAAACGCAAATGACGAAGAAGGAGAGAAAGTTGCTATATCAAATATAATATCAACGCTTGCATTGAACAATGGACGAGGTGTAAACATAGGTAATAAAATCTATTACGTTTCAGCAAACTTTAATCCAAGTGATAGTGTAAAATCAATAATACATGATATATATTTCAATTACTCAAAGCATTTATATGATTTAAAATTGTCATCAGCAGCAAAGGCAATATATAACGCATCTATATATGGAGTTCTTAAAAAGAATAACGCATTGATAATGTCGGCCTTATTGTCTGAAGCAACCGATAACATGAAGAACCTGAATCTTGCAAAAATCAATGCTACAAAAGATATGGCTCCGTTGTATATATTCGGCTTGACGATAGGAATGGATATAGATGAGATATCTGAATTCATGCAGTCTAAAACAGCGAGAATTATAGATAGAATAAAACATGGAAACGTCTTCTTTGGAGATGATATGTCGAAACTGTCTATAAGCGACATATATGCCGGAATAAGCAGATTCGGTAAATTCTATAAATACACAAATGCATTTGGTTCCGACCTTACTGATTTGCTTAAGAATTCATCTGCATCATCAGTAATGGCTATAATAAATAGGATGAGGAAAAGCAAGAATGAAGAACTTGTAAAATTAGCCGATGATATAGATGCAAGGATGGATGAAATAGATGAAAAGTATGGATTTGGAGGACAAAATTCATTGAAACTAGTTACTATAATAGACCTTGCGAGACATAATATGTCACTTTATGATAGGGAAATAGCTGAAGATATGGCAGATACAAATCAAAAGTTTGACGATTATGATGATGCTATATTCCTGGCAAAAGTGTTCAGGTATCTTCCAAAGGTTTCAAGCGGATTTGAGAACAACTACGGACTGTATAATAACCTGATAGATAATCTAATAAATGCAGTAAACAGCAGAAAGGTAATAGAAAATGATGATAACAACATAAAAGCATTGATAAAGCTTGATGAAGGAAATAAGGAAATGTTGAGGCTTGCTTTGTTTGCAAGTTTGAATAAGGGAGTAAAAACCACCCAGCAAAAGATAATTGAATTCAATACGAGATTGTCAAATATAATGACTTACGACCCCGAAGTAGCATCAGACGTATCTCCTAATGGGGAAGAAAGTATTAAGACTAAAATAGAAAAGATGGGTTCATTCCTTACATCGGGAAAAACAAATATGTTTATGGATAGAAGTAGCTCAAAGAGTAAATTTGACCTTGACATGTTTGTAAGGAATAAGGCATACAGAGACATGGCAATACAATATTATGGAGCTAAATATCAAATTGCATTCAATGTACTTGGAATAGCTGCAACAATGCCACATATCTCATCATACGCAAGAACGGAAAACAGAGCCAATAGCATAGTTGATGGCATGTCTCCGAAGAAGAAGATAATAAATGAATTTGTAGATGCTATAATTGAATACATAGGATATACTCCGAAAAAGAAGGATAAGGAAGCTCTTATTCGCTCATCAAGCAAATTCATAAACAACATAATATTCAACTCATGGTTAAGAGAAAAACAAATCAAGTTCTATATCCCAGATGGATGTAAATATTATGTAAACGTATCAGGTGAACCGCATAATCTTGTAGAAAGAGTAAACAATACCGGTAAGCCGAAAGAGATGTATCTTGGAACAGATTCATCGAATGCTACATTCATCGAGTATATGAATTCTTATGTTATACCTAATCTGAAAGATGGGTATACGTCTGATTCACTTGATGAATCAATGCCGAAAGTAAATGAATTCATAGACAGTCTTAACACGTTTACATCAAATAAAGTATATACCGGAAACAATATACAGGTATTTGCTCCACCCGTAAGTACTCGTTCAAATGATGAAGTTGATATGATTAAAGTAACGTCATATAAAACATCTTCAAAATATTTGGGCAATATAAAATATACAAACAAGGGAGAAGGTGATGATGCTGTATATTCAGCAGCCAATCTGTTCTATTTATATAATCAGATATTATACTCTGGTGCCATAAATGATTCATCACTTGATGAATATATGGATGAAAGCACAATGAAAAGTGAATATCTGAAATATGAATCAGATGTATCGGAAAATAGAGCATCATTCATAGACAAGGTAGCTCCAGGGCTTAAAATCACAGAGCAGATATTAATGGAAACAGCTCCTGTTGGAGACGGATATAATACAAGCTTACCGTATCATAGATTCTTCGACAACTCAACAATGAAGTTTATGTTGCTGAGAAAGAAGACAGCTTCAGCACAAAGAGCACAGATGTATGCAAATGAAGACGAGAATGATGATAATGATTATATAAATGATATCTATAACGATGTGGATGATTCTTATGAAGAAGAATATACAAGCAGAAGCATGTACAATACAAGCAAGTATGAATATGTAGATAGCAACATAAGCGCAAATTCGTTTGTTGCTGAATATGATTACGATTCTGTTCCATCAATTGATGAGAAAACCGGAATCATAAGAATGGATGTAAGTTCGATAGGCGCATCTGTGTCTATAGATGAAAATAGCAAAGATGTAGTAGATATTACATACAGAGATTCAGATGGAAATAGTAAAAACGCTAAATTTAGCACAAGAACAGTTCTTGGAAAATCAATCTTATCTTTATCCAAGTGTGAAAACTACAAGAAAATCAAGTTGCTTATAAAAGAGTTTGTAAACATGAAAAATAATTGCAATTAATAATTACGTCTATGGCAATGTGTATAAACAAAAATTCTGCTGAGTTCAAAAGGCTCAGCAAAATGTCTGGAATGAGTGATGAAGACCTCGCGTTGAACATAATGGTAACGCAAGAAGAAAAAGGAAGATGGCCTGAAATAGATGAGCTATTCAATCCGGATTCATCAAAGGCAATGGCTGAGGATTTCGGATTGAAAGACCTCGGTTATGTAATGAAGGGTGATGCAAACAATATACTATCCGGAACAGATGAAGATTCATTTGTGAAAAGCCTCAACAACAAGTATAAAGATTATAATACTACATCGATGATTCTGGATGATGTATTATTGATTTATCCTGTAAAAAGAGCGACAATAGCTACCTCTGATTATTCGAATAAATTCAATGTAGAAAAAGATTCAGGGAAAGGGAAAAATATATCTGTATTACGGGCAATCGCATCAAGAATGGAGAAGTTATATGGCATAAAGTTTCATTTATTCAACGATTCAGATATAAAAGATATGGATGAACTGAATGGTGTAAACGTGTCAAATAAGAACGCATTTATACTCAATGGAGACATATATATAAATCTTGACAACGCATCCATAGATGCCCCGATTCACGAAATGATGCACATGATGCTTGGTGAGTTAAAATTCAACAATCCTCAACTATACAATAAGCTGGTTGAAAGTGCATCAATGATACCGAACTACAGATATATAAGACAAACCATGTTTGCCAATATGATGGAACATGATGCAATGGAAGAGGTTTTTGTTATGGAATCCGCAAGATACTTATCAGGATTGCCAAGCATGATAGATAAGCTACCATTGAGAGAAAGGTCAATGATTGATTATAGTATAATGAGAATGATTGATTCCTCTATAATGGGAAGTAATACAGCAATGGGATACAACATAAATCAATTGAAAAACAAGTCAATAATCGATTTATGCGAAATGCTTGGAAGTAATCTCGTAAACAGCAAACAAAGCACAAGTGACATGGGATTCAAATCCAGATTAATGATGAATAAAAAGATGGATTTAGCTCAAAGAGGTATATTAACTGAAAAATGTATATGATATGATTTGCAAGTATATATATAACGACGGAGTTCATTTATTTGAATTTGATAACGAATCAAAGCTGAATGACTTTATACAGTCAAAGTTGAATTATAGAAGCAGGCTTGGAGATATGGTTTTTTCTACCAAAATCCCGGTGCAGATGCTTGATTCATTGGCTATATATGGAAACAAGGGTCTTAAATTGATAAATGGCAGAAAGCTGATAGGGGAACGAAAGCTGAAAGCAATAAGAGAAGGCAAGATAGAACCTTATAATCCGTATTTGGATAATGATGTAGCTTATGCAGCTCCATATATAGGTGTAACTACGGCTATATCACGAATGAGACAAGATGACGGCAAAAGGCTTACTCCTGAGTTTATAACAGAGAACCTTATCAAGGATATATATAACTCAATAAAAGACGGTTCATACGATAAAAAATATAATGAGGATGATTTATCAGCCATACTCGGCAGCATGACAATGGATGAGTTCATGAAAATGCCGGAAGATATGGCCATAAAAAAGATAAGTGATACTCTTGTAGAGAAATGGAAGTTTCAAGGAGATTTCGGTAATGCCATACACGATGTATTACAATGTTATTTTTCAGGAATTACCGACATAAACGGAGAGACCGTAGCAATAAAGAACATAAGGAACAGAAACTTAAAAAGAAGTGAATTAATAAGGCTTGTAAGAAAAGGATTCGACACGGAATCCATAAGAAACAGCAACAACACAATAATGAACGGACAGCATATAGACGGAATAAGCGAAAAGATGCTGTCTGATAAAGTGATATATTCCATACTTGAATACGCCGAAAAGCTTCATGAGAATATAAATGCGAGGTTTGAAGACCCGATGATAATAAGCGAGTTCCCTGTATTTGATGAATCGGATGTAGAAGTATACGACCCTAAGACCGGCGAAAAGAAGTCTATGAAAATGATAGGTTCAATAGACCTTCTTGTAATAGATAAAAACGGAGTTCCTCATATCATAGACTACAAAACTACCACAAAGTCATATCAGGAGATGTCTAGATATGGAACGGTAAATGCAAAGGTAAGAACGTATACATATCAGCAGGGAATATATAAGAGAATGATAAACAGAAATACTGAAATGGATACAAGAGGAAGCTTGTGTATGATTGCAGGAATACATCTTGGTCCAATAAAGTATGATGAAAATGAAAAGAGATGGAGATGTGACAGCGTAATTCATGATGCTTCATTCGGTGTTCCATACGATATATCGGACAACATAAATGAAGAATCAATTATAACAAACATCAATAACATAATGCCGGAATCACCTGTATCAACTATAGATACAAGTCATCTTCATGAAAGGATAGAAAAGGATAATTCATCACTGTTGCCTGAATACGGATATGAATGGAGAGAAATGAGTAATGAAACGGCAAAAAGAATATTCGATGAAAGAGTAATAAAAGACAAGGCAACCGGGAAATACAAGCTATGTACAGATAAAAGAAAAAAATACGTTCTTGTATCAGATGGGAATGAAGTATCTGCGTCTACTCCTGAAGAAATGATTAATGTGATAAAGTCGTATTACGGAAATAAGCCTGAATTAAGAAGGCTTAAGGTTGAATCAGTTCGTACAAATATGATTTCTGCATTAATGAATGGTTCCAGAGACATACAGATATTTGATGAAAACGGAAAATACAAAATAAAGAATCATGCACTTAATAATAAGCTGAGAGAATACACGGATGGAAATTGGAGAGTGATGAACAATGATGCAGCAAAACAAGTCGCAAATTATGGCATAATACTTGTTGAAAACATAATGAACGGACAAGTAGATGTTATCAATTTGACAAATATAGATTTGTCGCAACTGCATAATTTCGATGAGAAGGGAAACAATAAGCTGCTTACATCAATATTTGGAAAACCTGACATTGAAGAAACTGCAAAAAGCAACAGTGACCATGAAATGCTGAAAGCCTATGAAGGAAATATAGAAATAATGAAAACAATGAACGTTTTGTACAACGTGAAAGAATTGTTTGACAATGGAAGATATATAGGCAATATAAGGGTGATAAACTACGAAAATGGAACTGAAATACCTGCAAAGAATTCAGACATCACATATTCATATCAAAGATTAAGAAAGCTTGCAGGAATGGATAAGGCTGAAGGATTAAAGATAGCTGATACCATAGACCTTATAAAGCTGAAGCTAATCAATATGCAGACAATCTTTGATATGGAAGAAAACAATGTATTTGAAAGATTCAGGGAGCTTAATAAAAAAGGAAAATTCCTGACAAATACAAGAAGGTTTTATGGAGATTCCGGAGATAAGGTGTCGTATTATTCATTACTTGAAAATGCTAATAATCAAGAAAAAATAGAGATATTGAAATCTCTTGCAAGCACAATAGAAGACCAGTATGAAGTAGTAAAAAAAGCACTTGAAAGTAAAACAACTGAATTGATTTCAAGTTCAACGTCAGCTTCTGAATATCAGGCAATAATGTTGTATAAAGACATACTTGATGCAATCGCGGAGCTGAATAACGTACACATGACCCAACAGCTCGAATCAACGAAAAGATGGTCTCAATACGCAATTACAGATATATTGTCAAGCGGATATCAATCAACTGAATTTGATAACGCCGGTATGATGGCAAGTAACATATTGAACTCCTTTAGCCGGGTATTGATGAATTCCTATCAGATTACAAGAGATGAGATGAACGCTCCTATATCAAGAATAGTAGCATTAGAGGACAGCGTCATAAAAATGGTACACGGAAGTAAACTGATGCATACATTTAAAAGCAAGGAAGACTTGTGGAATGACTTCTATAGAAGAGATGCTGAAGGCAATATCTCTGAAGAAATGAAATTCAAATACCTTGATGATAAATCATTAAGCCCTGAACAAAGAGATATCCTCGATAAGTTGTTAGTAGAAATAAACAGATATAGGTATGCCGGAAAAAATGGCAATCTCCCCACAGATGAAGAAGTGAGAAGTCACATGTATGATGATGACTATTATAATATTCCATTGTTATTAAAAAGAGCGTCAGACGTTAATATAAGTTCCGGGGATGAAGGAGAAAAGAAATTAAACAGAGCAAGTAAGTTCATAAGCGGATTAAAAGATTTCTTCTTTGGAGAAGCCGGAGAACATACAAGAAATACTGAATTCGAAAGTCGTGCAAGCGAAATATTCGGAGAGAACGATATATTCAGAAAAGAGTTAAACGGAGAAGCAAGAGAAAAATATATAGCATCAAAAAGTGTTGCGGCATTTAATCTGAACGCCGCAAATGTAGCATTAGGTTTTATTCTTAATAACAGATTGAAAAAGAATGTAGATAATGCTATAATGATTGCCAAGTGTTCAATTATACACCTGAAGGCAAATGCGCATATAATAAACAAAAAAGATAAAGATGAGAACGCATTGTTTGAAAATGATATAGCATGGATAATGGACTTTATAAGAGGTAGAATCAAGAATGAAGATATTAATGAAACCAATTTTAAAGGACTTGTAAGAATACTTGATTCAATAAGCAACCTTGCCGTGAAAGCTACACTTGGATTCTCCGTTAACCAGATGTCGTATCAAACTATACAAGGATTATTTACCAATGCATCATTGTGTATGAGAAAGGTTCTTGGAGATGATAGTTTCAGCAAAAGTGACTGGGGTAGAGCTATGTCTATAGTTTATTCAGATGCTGTAAAATCAGATTCACATAACCTGTTGAATCAGATAAACATATTGTACGGAATAAATGATGCAGATATAAAGAAATACGTAGAAAGTGCAAACAACAGAGCCGACCTTACAAGTAGTGCCGGATTCTGGAGACTTGGAATGAAATGCACTTCAAGACCTGATTTTTATAATCGAATGCAGATATTTGTAGCGCAAATGATTCATGACGGAGTATGGGATGCATATTCATTGAAGAATGGAATGATATATTATGATTTCAAGAAGGATAAACGATTCAGTAAACTAGTTGACCCGAATACTACAAAGGATGAAGAATACTACCGTCAATTAGGCCTATATAAGGCGATAGGACGACAGTTAGCGTTGGAAGGTGCAGCAATACCGGAAAACCAATCAAAGTCCGGGAAACAGGAAGTATTTGAGTTTAGCGAGGATGCAAATCCAATTGATAATCCCCTTCCTAAACCATACACGTCACAGCAAAGTGAAGCGTATAAGAATGTGGGCGATGATACCTATGGATATTATTCTTCAGATAAAAAGGCACTTATACATTTAAGATGGGCAGGAAACATGTTTATGCAATTCAAAACTTATTTCTCAGGAAAGAAGAATCAATACTTCATGACCGGTGGAGTAAGAATGAGAGGAACTTACAAACATGCAAAAGATGATGAAGGTAACTATCTATATGAAGTTATGGTTGACAAGAATGGTAGAAACGATACATTCATAATGTCAATGAAAGATGGTAAGATGTATTTGAACGGAAACGAATACACAGGGAACATAAAAGCAAAGGTTCCGTTACTCAGATGGAAGGGAATGTATCAGGAAGGAATAGCATTGACAATGTATAAGTTAATGAAGCAAGGTATTCTGGAAGATATAAAAGTAGGAGATTGGTCATTCAAGAATTTCAAGAACGTATGGAATGGATATTCTCAATCCGATGATGAATCGATTAGAGCTTGTTTCAGGAACAATCTTATTCAGTTATTGAATGATATGATAATATTCCTTTTGATAGGTATTCTCGCTGCCGGAGGTGTATCAAAGATGGCAGAAGAAAAATCGGAAGATGAAAATGCATCAGCGTTAGCAAAAGATGCTTCAATGCTCATAGCTAAATCAATAACAAGTGCAGCTCTTGACTTCAATGCATCAGAATCTATCTTTGGAGTATTCACTAACTGGACTCCTATGTCAATAAGCTGGGCTACGAATCTTATAGAAAATACATGCAAGATGGCTACAGGTGATATGACACCAATATCATGGGGAGCAAGTTCCTTTACCGCTGCAAGACAATTCAGAGCTACTATAAGCGACATAGTCGAAAGTGACAACTAATCAATCATTCGTATATACTTCAGATGATGCGGATTCATGGTTTGCAATGACTGTGTATCCGCATTCGTTTTGATGGTAATGGGAAGCCCCACACTGAGGCCCCCAATGGGGGTCGAGGAGAGACTGCCGCTAGGCAGGCTCTTGTTTTCCCTAATGCTGCGTAAGTCAGCGTTAGCATCTTATTATATATATTATTATATG
>ULVN01000518.1_pt1 | contig 47522 bp, 44 predicted proteins | sample 1959491 | NCBI WGS metagenome assembly ULVN01 (sample SAMEA4835787, study PRJEB28245) | human gut metagenome | biome: gut microbiome; material: fecal sample | place: Denmark | collected 2008 | reverse complement strand
CCCCCGACAATTATAGGCAAGCCATGCTGCAAGCACTATTTGCAGTATGATGATTGTCGGCACACCAATATAGAATTTCTTGTGCATCGTCTTGTGATGAAAAACTCTCATTCCAAGCCATGCACCGATGCTGCCACCAAAGACCGCCATCAATAAGAGCGTCGCTTCAGGAATACGCCACTTTACTTTTATAGCCTTATACTTGTCAATGCCGTAGATCATAAACGTCACGACATTGACAAGCAATAAACAGCCTGTTATAATTTGTGAGTAATTCATTTGTCGAGCATCTTCTTGATTTCTACATCACTCATCTGAGTTGTGGGATTATTTCCCTGCAAGGTCTTGATACATAGCATTGCCATCCTCATACAAGTCGACCATGGCATCTGCAAAGCCATAACCACATCCGTCCGACCATTCAACGCACTGTTGAAGTCTTTGAGAATACTTTTCCCACAATCCATTAGTGACAATGAACTTAATGGTCTTATCGAAATTGCTTTCAACAGAGTCGTAATACTGTTCCCACATATCTCCATAGTCATAGGTGAACTGGGTTGCCCATTCCATGTAGGAAACCATAAGTTCCGCAAGGGCATCGGCAGAAGGTTTGAGTTTCTTGAAGTCTGCCACGGCTTTTCTGCAAACGGAAAAGCGTGTCTGTGGTTCTCTCCGTTTTTTAGGATAGAACTCCTCACAGATAATACTCTTGTATTCTTCTAACTTTCCTTTTTCGTTAGGACTCGCATAGAACTCTAAGTATTCCTTAGCTTCCTTTCGAGCAGAATACAGTTCCAGCACCATTTCTATTATATCCTCCTTTGTCATTGATTGAAGGAGTTTCTTTATTGTAGACTTTGACATAGCTATCTTTGTTTAATCATTTTCTTTTTTACCCTCATCGGTTTGCTTTCTTTTACCGAGCGGACCGCAGAATTTTCCACGATTCAACTTAACCCCATACTTGTTGAGTATGCGGAAGACTGAGCTTCGGCTCTTGAAACCACTTACCTTCCATATGTCGTCAATGGAATAGTTATTGTTATACATGTTGACGATGTTCTTCTCACGGTCAATGCCTTTCTTTGGTGTCTGGTTTTTCTGAGGCTTGATGCCCGTCTTAATGCGTTCTACATGAGTGGCGGATTTGCGTAATGTAATAACCTCTTCTGGCAATGATCCGAACATGAACAGCACATCAGCTATAGAGGTGTTTGGAAACAACTCTCCCCTGGAATCTATTCTGTCCTGTATGGATATGATTCTTATCACCTTTACCCTACAGAACTCCAGGAACATCGCCAACTCACGAACTCCACGCAAGGCGTTGCTAAACTTCGAAATGACCAGTTCGTCACCTCGTTCTAGACAGTCCATGAGTTGCTTCCATTCTGGACGCGTCTTTTCCTGACCCTCATCCTCTTCTATAATACGGCAGCAACCATACTCTTCCATCCATGTCTTGTCTGTGGCGAATGTGTCATGCTGCCCCGAACTGTATATGTAACCTACTTTTGCCATAACTATTGTTCACTGATTTATAAATTTGATGGCAAAGATACTTATAATTCATTAAAGTATAATCATACTCTGAAAAATATTATAGTTAATTAAAGATTTGAGGACTGTATTTTCTTGGATATTTTATCATTTTATATCATACTCTAAAGTATGAATTAGAATAAATTATAAAGTTTGATTTGTTATTAATGAATACTCGATAAATAGTTGTAATTTCGCACCGTAAATTTCAAACAAAGTCCGAAATGAAAAGTATAAAAGTTATTATATCAGCGGCAAAATGCCGAGTGGGAGTGAAGTACAAACAATTTTGTACTTCAAATCATTGTACATCATACTTTAAAGATGGAAGACGTTTATCCATTTTGTCTGCCATCATACTTGCCATACTATTGCTGGCATCATGTTCAAAAGATGGTAGTAATCTGTCTTTTCATAATACAAAAGAGGCATTAGATGTGCAAAAGGAGTTCCTGTCAAGCATGAAATCCAACCAGGACTTGTCTATGGAACACCTTGCCGATAAAATATCCAAGTGGCGTATTTTGGAAGACTCGGTTTCTGCTTGCCTGATGCGAGACACCATCAAAAAGGCACATTCGTTTCCGATGGAAGACTTTTCCAATGTCCATGACTCCATCCGTGATGAGTTTATGCGCATAGCAACAGCCAAGCGAAGAACATTCAAGGACGTGCTTCTATTGAAGATGAAAGCTACACCCTACAAGGGTATGAAAGAAACGGATAGTTTGTCAATAGTTGCATCACGATTCTTTGAAAGCCTCGATTCTTTACCGGAATATAAAGGTGATAAGACAAGGATCTTGACCACCTATCATTTCTTCCTTGAAAAGGCGAAGAAGGAAGGCATAGCCAACCAATCACAGTTTCTTGCCTTCTTGAAAACGGAAGACAGACTGTTCAGAACATTTCTATCTCATCTACACGAGATGAGCGACGTGTCGGTTTCGCATATAACAAGTGGAACGGAAGATGTGTGCAAGATGATAGCCCAATCTTCAAGGAAAGGAAACTTACCGACAAGGGATGCTGTGGTATATATGGCGGCCAGAACCAGCCGAAGAATTATCGCCAATGCGCAGACTTGCATTGCTGATATTAAGAGTGGAAAGGTTACTTCCGCTGAACAACGGACTGCCTATTTTTGGATGATACTGCAACCATTCCTGTCCATTGATGACTTCGGAATAGCGATGCTTTCAGAGAATCAGCGAAAGGAATTGGTGCAACTGACAATAGATGCGTCAGGCACAATCGCCAGTCTTAGCCGTTCTTTACTGATGGACAAGAATATGACAGACGGGTTACCAGATATGTTCATCAAGCTATACATTTCTTCATTATAAACACAATAGTTATGCTGCATAAATTTCTCAACGACTTCCTGGCACTTGCGCCATTGCAGTTGCCGGAGCTTATCAATCAGGAGCGCATGGAACAGCCAGTCTATGAAGACGGATATGTCCTGCTTGACTTCAAGTTGGAAAAGTCTTATTCCCTCGAAGAGGTGATGAACCTTTTGGAAGACCAGATGGAACTGATTATCCTTTATCATAAGGTGACTTCTGTGCATACGGAGTTCGGACAGTTCTGTTGTGCCTTCTCCAACCCTAATTTCGGGCGTATGTACAAAATGAATGCCAGTACGGATGCCAATGGAAATGTTCATTCCATAATTGTTACCATCTATGAGTCCTTGGAGTTCATGTATGGTGACTTGTGCCATGAATTAGAATTGCAAGCTCGAACTGGTTTCTTCAAGTACAAGCGTGACAAGGCGGACATGCTACTGTGCTTCATGTGATATTACGTTCCATCTATGAGTGACGTACAGATTCAAGGTATCCTGGACATCATCCACAAATACCATACTTGGATTGACATAGAAAGTTCTTTCCTGTGGAGAGACACCGCCGTCTCACGGCATGGCATGGTACAGACTGTTTGCTGTCGGTGTATTACCCTTCGGGCCTGTCATTCCAATAATGATTACATACGTGGTCAAAAGTGGCACATTCCTTTGCTTGAGATAGAACAAAGTGCCAAGACTCTCATGGGAAAAGATGCAGGTTTCAGAAAACGCCTTGCATCAAATACCCTGACATTGGAAGATGTCGAGCTGCTTTTTGAGGATGTTACCTATGGTATCATACATTTGGAACTATTCGAAGGTTATTAACGTTTTACATTAAAATTCAAACTATGATATTTAAGATTATCTTTCTTTTCTTCCCTATACTTCTTCTCGTGGCATCAACAATGTGTTACAAGAAGAACTGCCGTATGATGCAGAGCTTTTATCTCCGTATGGTGTTTTCGCATTATTTTCGAAAGCTGTATACGCTACTGTTACTTATGGCAATACTTGTGTTCTGTTTCATGGCATACCAAGTGCAGCCAAACAAGATCGGTGCTCATGTAATGGCACTGTTGGCTTTGCTGCTGTTCAAGTTTTCTTATGCGGACAAATTGCTGCATAGACTGCATGATGACAAGAAATTATGTACCTTCACTTTTACAGCTTCGCTGGTGTTTATATTCACACCTCATCTATACACACTGGGTGTGATAGTTGGCTTTCTCATAGTGGCATCCATCTACTATCCGTCCTCTAGGGTCATCTTCAAGGCTCAATGCCCAGACAGTGGCAGACACTTGGCTCAATGTCCTGAGGACATCGTAAACTTCTACTTTTAGTCATTCTTGGAATACGCCACTTGGTCCTGGTACTTTCCACGCCACTCAGTCCTGATATGAAAATCAATATTTCACAACATCAAAAAAAACATTTTCAATGAAACATATACCAAAAGAAAATATAAAGGTAAACCTTTCTGTCGGCTTTTTAGCATCTCTCCAAGACCGACATAACGAGCGTTATTCAAAGCACGAGGCATTTTGCTATCTGCTGGACAAGGCTTGTGAGCGTTATTTGCCAAAAAGCGTAAAGAAAGAAGTGGCAGACCTAATGGGAGACTTTCAGTTCATAACGACCAAGACACAGCTTGCAGAGGACTGGCATTGGCATCGTGCCACTGTTCGTCAATTCCTCGAAAAGTTAACGGAACATGGGCTGATAAACTGCAAGGAGTTCGATACAAAGTACACCATCATCACGATGTATGGCATGGAGGATGGAAATGTACCCATTGTACAGGACTGCTTGTTGGAGCCTATCATCCGTTTCACAATAGACAGTTGGCTCAATGGCAGTTCCACCACAGAAGAGACAGCCGTAGTATGTGGACAGATTGTAAAGGGTGCTGTTGCATTATCGCAAGGGAAAGATGCAATTTCTATATCATCAGACAAGCAACTTCAATCTGATGATATTGCCACTTCTACAATTGGCAGACTAGTGGATAACATCTCACTTATAGGTGAGGAAGAACACTGCAAACACCAGTTGCGTAACGCAATCTTTAACTTCTTCACTCATGTCCTCAATCGAGACTGGCTTCAGTTGCTCCTTCTGATAAAGGAACTGCCCGACATTACCGGTTATGGAAAGGCCGCTTCAATCAAGTTAAAAACTGCTGAAGACATGAGCCTTTTCCAATCCCTGTGTTCCGCTTATAAGGTTTGCTGTCCAACCTCAACAGTTGAGACAGCCGCCAAGCCAGTTATAAACGCCAAAGCGGACAACCATAAGTAGAGTTCATTTTGTTCTTTTGTAGCTGCCTTACGGACATTCTCCTTGTAAGACCTCACGGTTCGGCACTGGCATAGCGCACTCGTCGTGGCTTGCCTTTTTTAGCACATCGGGCTTGCCCGCTGTTCACGAATTTAGGGAGTGTGGTAACTCATTACCCCTACGACCTAAAAGTCTTCGGGAGAGTGTCCGCCAAGACAGCAAGCTGGGACACTGTTTTTACTGACACATATAAACATATCAGAGATATGGAAAGAATAGCAAAGCAGGTTTTGAACGTTAGGGGACGTAAGGGATGCGCCGCCGCTCTCAGCCGTGAATACCAACGAAACTGGAGCGACAGGGCTTGGCAGGTGGCTATTGCAAAAGGCAACTATGACCTCGGCAGACAGCATCTGAACTTCCAGATTTCTAAGGGAGGCAAGATATCACCTATTGACAAGAGCAAGTCCATCCCACAGTTGATGGCTGAGAACTTGGCTGCTCGTGGTATCAAGGACAAAAATGAAGGATTAGCTGAGCCACGTTTCAGAACGGTGGCGGACTTCATTTTCAGCGGTTCGCAATGGAAGATGCGAGAGCTTGCCTTCGGTGACCAAGAGGTGGTCTTCAAGCCCGGTGACAACAAGGAGAATTATGCCGTCAAGCGTATGCCTGAGATTGAGCAATGGGCAACGGATATTTATAATTTTGTCGCAGGTAAGTATGGCGAAGAGAACATTGTAGCTTTCTATGTACACCTGGATGAGACTTCACCACATATCCATTGTGTTCTTCTGCCAATCAAGGACGGCAAGTTTGCCTTCAAGGAAATCTTTGCAGGAGCCAATAATAGGGAGTATAGTCAGCGTACATCACAACTTCATGATGAGTTGGCGGTGGTCAATGAACCTTGGGGACTGGTGCGTGGAACGAGTCAGACTGAGACTCGACAGCGGCATAGGCCTACGGAAGAATACCGTAAGCATCTTTCGGAAGAGTGTTCTTCCAAGGAGGAGGAACTGGACAAACTAAACAAGGCTTTAAGCGACCTTCGGGTGGAAATCGCATTGGCTGTACGTCGTGTGAAAGGCCTGTCCTCTATGGTGGAACATCTGGAAGAGGAGAAACGACAGAAGATTTTGGAGATAGACAAGCTGAAGGTGCAAATTGTCAACAAGGAGGGTGATAGTATAATTTTGTCGCAGAAGTTGGAGAAGTTACAGACTGAGCTGGCATCTGTTGACGAGAAACTGGCAGACAAGAAAGACAAACTCGCTGTTGCTGATCAGCAGTTAGATGAGTTGAACAAGGATATGGAGTTTATAAAGGAGCGGACAGAGACGCTTCGACAGGATGCCATGTTGTTCTCCCATGAGGCGCAGTCAGGTGCTGGCACACTAATCAAGACGGCCATGTTGGAAAGCATGGTCACTGATTATCGCTCCAAGATGGCATCGTTGCCACCTGAAGTCAAGGTTGCATTTGATGGTTCGCCATTGGAGTCCATTGCTGAGCGTACAGCGGAAATTCTGCATTGTGCCACATTGCTATATCTTGGTTATATCGACCAAGCCACGACTTTTGCCGAAGGGCAAGGTGGTGGAGGCGGTGGCACCAACGATATGAAATGGGGACGCAATGATGACGAAGATGACAGGAGATGGGCGCACCGGTGCATTGCTATGGCAAACAGAATGATGCGACCTAAAGGGGGAAAGAGTAGAAAACGTTAAGAGAAAGAATAATTGATAAATTGAAGTTTATGATTAGAAAAGCAATATTTATGATGGCATTGTGCCTGTGCGGACAAGTACAGGGCAATGCGAAGACAACAGATGATGGCACGAATGGGTTGGTTTCATCTGTCATGAATGAGGATATGCTCCGACAGATTGAGCCGACATACCTCAAAGGGGTGGCAGTCCCTTCTGCTTGGTCTTCCAACTGGTTCGTTGGTGTGTCGGGTGGCACATCTACTTTTGTTGGAAAGCCATTTGGTGCAGGGAACTTGTTCGACAGAATGAAACCTTCCCTGGCAATAGAGGCAGGAAAATGGTTCACACCTGAAATAGGAGGGCGGTTGAGTTTCCAAGGCTTTCAATTCAAGGATGCCAGCATGAGTGTCCGTGACTATAAGATGGTGCATGCTGATTTTCTTTGGAATATGAGCAGCAGTTTTGCCACAAACCATGCCACCACACAAAGATGGGGAGTCATTCCATATGCAGGTTGCGGAATTATCCATAATGAGGACAACTGTAAGAGTCCGTTTGTAATCAACTATGGTATGATGGCACAATACCAATTGACGAGACGTTTGTCTGTCAATATGGAATTAGGTGGAGCAACCACATTTCGAAACTTTGATGGCAAGGAGGCATCCAATAAGTTCGGTGACAATTTGTTCACCTTATCTGCCGGACTGACTTTCAATATCGGCAAGGTCGGGTGGAAGAAGGTCGTGGATGCCGCTCCTTACATCAACCAAAACAAATGGCTGGCAGATTATGTTAATGACTTGTTGGCTTGCAACCAGAAGTTGAACAAAGCTCATGCAGAGGCTACTCATGCCATCACTGAAATGAGAAAGATTTTGGAGATTGAGGGCTTACTGAATACCTATATTGACCGCCTGGCATATTGTGCGGACAGTATGGAGTATCGCTGTTATCCGAAGAATGACTATAGTGGTTTGAACTCGCTCCGTGCAAGATTGGCTCACAAGGATTGGAATGGTAACGGAAAACCGAATGCTGACGGACGCTCTATTGAGTATAGATTCTCCGCTTCTGATTCTGTTATATGGAACAAATACATTTCGGAAATGACAGATGGAAACAAGTGCATCGGTTCACCTGTTCTGTTTTTCTTCAAGATAGGAACCTTTCAGTTGGTTGATACTTCTCAAATGGCGAATTTGGATGAACTAGCACGAATAGCCAAAGATTATCATCTCAAAATTTCTGTTGTTGGTGCAGCTGACAGTGCAACAGGAACGGATGAAATCAATAATCCGCTTAGCAAGTCGAGAGCGGAGTTTATAACTCAGCAACTTACCCTAAGAGGCGTTGACAAGTCTGTGATTGTCTCAAAAAGCAAGGGTGGCATTGACAAATATTCGCCAGTTGCTGCCAATCGTCATACTGCAGTGAGATTGTTTGTTAAATAACATTTATACGGTAAACGATAATCTGTAAAACAATGATTATCATAAGAAAGAGTCCGTTCGTGATGAATGGACTCTTTCGCATTATAGCTCATTTTTTAATTATTTGATTTACACTATTATTAGTAAATACTACACATAGTATCTGCTACATATAGTCGATACTTTTACAATTCGAGCGCAAATGTAATGCATTATAGCGATAAGTAAGGAATGTACACACTAACATGTTAGTCTTTTTGTTTAACTATACCCTAAAAGTTTCTCACAATATGTAGATTTGTTCAGTTTATTTTTTTTATCACGACAGAACCCTACAAAGATGATAATGAACACAAATTAATATAGTAAACAATTTGTTCTATACAGTTCTATATTTCATTCTGTCCGATGCAATCTATAAAATGTCTATATAAAACTCAACTATGTGATTGAAAGAATGTATACGAGAAAATGACACAAAAGTCAAAAATGGGATTAAATTGGTCTTGTTCAATGAATATGCCCAGGGCTTTTATAATGAACAAGTGCACCCTCTATTATCAAAAAGTGGTAATTACCACTTTTCGTCACTACAATATTCCCATACCACTTCATTCTCCCTTGGTTTTCCTTAGCAAATTTAGTTCAGCCCACCAGACCGTCAAGTATCGCCTTGCTATTGGCTGGTTATTTCCTTAGCAGCCTTCCGCCAATCAAAGATTGGGGTATTCCAATGAAATAATCATCCAATTCCTTGTCTTGTCTGTCTCCATGCCCGAACTCTTAATTGCACGTAAAATCAATTCCTTTGATGAAGTCGTAAAGGCTTCTATAATAGGGAAGAAATAGAAGTTTCACAATTTAATATTTACAGATATGGATGATATGATTAACGAAAGAGACAAAGAGTTTGCTACTGAGTTTTCACGTTTCGTGAATGGCAAAATGGGTTCTGCATCTAAGTTGGGTGCCGAGTTTGCTAATGACCACCGTTTTCTTGTGAACGAGAAGTTCAAGGTGATGATGGCTTTCATGGAGCAGTTGGCTGTAAACTATCAGAAGGGCTATTATGACCCTCGCAATGAATGGGCTTGCACCTTGGCACATGCTGCCATCGAAGCCTTGCGTGAGCAGCAGCTCTACAATCCATCTTCACCAGAGTATTCACCAAATAAATAGATATAGCTATGACAAGTAGATTGATTACACCTCAGTTGGCGGAGCAGTTGAAGCAATATCCGCTTTATTCACAGGATGGCAAAAAGAAGGATGCCATTTGCCAATGCGTATTCTTCCTTGGCAATCTCCGTTGGTATGTTTTGGAGGGACAGCCCGAAGGTGATGACTTCACATTGTTTGCCATTGTCGTTGGCTTTGCCGAAACTGAATATGGATATGCGTCCATCAAGGAAATGGATAGTATTAATTTAGAGGTTGCACCCAATCTCCCCAAAATACCAATCTTGCAGGATATGACTTTCAAACCTTGCCCTATCGAGAATATCCCAGACGAGAAACTGCAGTCGTTCTTGTCTAATATGTATGATAGAGAGGAAATATAAATAGAACATCAGCCGTAGGCTTCTTGCCTATGGCTGCTAAAAATCAAACGATATGATACAGCAAAAGATAACGGAGATAGCTGAAATATTAGGATGGAGCGTTGATTTCTCCGAGTCACAAAACGGCAAGACAGATGTAAACTTCGCCAAATATACTTCCTATGGTCAAGATTTCAATTTCAGCGTGGAACTTGAAGACGATGATATGGAAGCCTTCATCGACAATATCCATGAGTATTACGAGAACTTTGATGTTGACGAGGAAGCGTACATTTGGATTGGCTCAGACGGTCACGGCAAAAATGGCGCACCTTACCACATTGCCGATATAGTCAAAGACATGGAGGAAGCCGAAGTCATGATGGCTGACCTTTACGAGGCATTCAGACAATATTATTCACAGTTAGAACTTCAAGCCGTATGACAATTGAACAGTATCTCCACCGCCTATGCCAAAACATCCTCCGTGAGCGTTTCAACTGGCGCAAATACCTCTCCACCCAAAGCTATTTCGGCAGAGACCTTTGCGTCACACCACTCCATGCCTCCTATGGACAAATCGGCTATACCATCCATTTCCCTTATTCTCGTGACCCGATGCCCGAAATCGCATACGATTGGGAGATGAACGACCTTACCATCGATGAGGAAGATTGGCAGAAATGGCTCGCTCCCGATGATGAAGAAGAAGATTGCGAAGACGATGATACATCCGAAGAATGAAAAAAATCCAAGATGCCTACACAATTATATATGTGCGCATCTTGGATTTTTGATATTGCAGATAAAGGCTCGGCTATCTTCGAAATGCAGACCTTGCAACCTTTTCCTCTTCTATCTTTTCATCGCTTCCTGATGATACTGATAGCTCCACGTCCTTTTCTTCTTTATCTTTTTCCGAAACCGAAGCTGCAACATTCTCACTCTGTTGCTCCTTCATTTCCAACGCCACTTCATCTATTCTCTGTGAGAGAATGGACGTTGCCTTTTTCACATCCATCAAGGTGGTCTTGATGAAACTTGGTGACTCTTTCAGACTGCCAAGCCATGATTTCAGATAGGCAGCACTGTCTTCCTTCAAATTCTTGGTCATACCGTATTTCTGGCATACCAGCGCACTGCCCAACTCTGCCACCAGTTCCTCCCTTGCATATTCATCTGAGCCAAAGCCCGATTGAGGTTGCAAACGATTCAACTGATTTTCCGCTCCTGTTGAGTGTACCATCTCATGGAATGCCGTTCCATACCACGACTCACCGTCTTTAAACTGTGCCTTCTCAGGAATGGTTATCTCATTGCGAGAAATGGAATAGAATGCATTGTCCTGGTGTTCGATGTTGATAGGACAAATCCACTTCTGTTCCTTGAACATCTTATCTACGGCAGGAAACGAATACATGTCACCTTCCTGCACCAGTGCTTTCTCTGGCTTGTTCTCCGCTTCCAACTTGGCATACAGTTCGGGTCTTGCCTCCTTCAGATTGGTCTGTGCCACATTGAACACCTGGTACACATTCAACTTCGGATAGACATTATATTCCTTCTGCTCCTCAGCACTCATTCGTTTGTAGTCGTCATAGGGTATCTTTTCTTTTGTCTCCTTGTGTACAATGGTGAAACTAGTCAGCATCACGGGAAAGCTCTTCTCTCCCTTGTTGATGCAGACCTTAGGCAACGGCTCACCATTAGCATCCGTCATCTGCTTCTTGTTTCCTTGCTTGTCGGTCTGATAGTTCAAACCTACTGCACGGTTAAAGGTGCAAAACACTGGTAGCTCATAGCCTTTCTTCTCACACAGCATGGTGAGCAGCAAGGCATTCATTCCGTTATATTCCCTGCCAGACAGGTTCTTCGGCCAGCTCAACGTACCTTCAGTAAACCAAGGCTTTTGCCATCCGTCCTTGCTTCCCAACGACTCGATCTTCTCTATCATCATGTTTGCGAAGGTGTCCAAGGCTCTGTCCTCAGCATTCTTTCCATCGCCATTATTCTGTGGACTCTTATTGTAATATGCCATAGTCGCTAATTATTTGGTTGATATGGTTTCTTTTCCCACTGGCTCAACTCTGCCACCTTGCAGCCCAGGTTAAGTCTTTCGTTATACAACGAGATTTCCAACTCGCCCTTTGCCTCGATGGTGGCCTTCGGCTGCAGCCATTCTTCCTTTTCTTCCACAAAGCGAACGAAGCGTACCCATGTAAATGCAAATTCTTCACCAATCTTCTCTGCACTGAAAGCCGAAAACATCAGGAAAGTCTTTCCATTTTTGTCCTTCTTCATGTCAATGTCCTTACCGACTTTGCCCTTGAACTCCATATCTCCAACGATGCCATCCTTGTTTTCTGCAGCAGACTGGCTCACTTCGATTCCTTTCAAGTTGAAATACAGGTTGTCGTCTTTCTTCTTGAAGGTAAGCACACCTTTCACATCGATGCGATTGCCCACAACGATAGCTTCGGCACAATCTCCATCCATGATGCAGCTTACCATCACCGTCTTGTTGATACCTTTCTTGGCTGGTATCACCACATCTACGGAATATGTAGTAAACGGCATTCCGTCCTTTCCTTTGCGAACCACAGCAGCCTTGCTGACGGTTCCGCACACACTTACGTTACATTTAATCATAACTCAAATACTTTTTAATTCGTTTTCAATCGACCAAGATGTGGAATTTCCAAGTATTTCCAATTACAATCAATCCCTTCACCGCTTTTCTTTCCCTGATTGCATATCAATCGTCCATCATGGGTGCTCTGGTGATTTCCCGAAACAACCAGATGCCCACCATGACATTGAACCCGATATATCCGACAGCAGCATATACACCGCCCAACAGATAGGCTCCGTATGCCACCGCCGTAAACAGCGACAACCCCACCAACAGTAGAACTGCCACCGCACACCATCTTTTCATTCTTTCCTTCATATTATTATTTTCTTTGTATTGATTGGCTCTGACCTTCCTGCTGTTCCATCACCTGCTCATAGTTTTGCGATGCCTGTTGCGTCAGTACGATGGTACTTACCATTCCTGCTATGCGCATTTTTTTTGCTTCATTGCTCAGATTGGTGTCACCCAACACCTGCGATAGTTTGCTAAACTCGGCATTGGTCAGTTCTCTCGCCACCTTGGTCGTGCCGTTATCTGCTTGCAACACGGCCTTTCCATTTTCTCCAACACTCAGCACGCATTCTTTCATGGTCGGCAACAATGGTTTCAAATCCACCTGTCTCTTGCTCACAGCCTCTGAGATTTGCGCTTTTTGTTCTTCTTCGCTCTTGTTATCTATCTGTACGGCGAGGGCAAGCAGACTGCCATACATCGTCGTTACCATTCTCATGATGGGGTCTGCGTTCGACAGTCCTGTGCTTGCATCTTCTGATGACAACAGCTTCTTCATCCAATCATCAGGCGACAGACTTGTATCTACTCCCGAACTGTTGTCTCTATACTTTGCCAACAGGTCGTGCCCATTGTACAATGCCTGCTGCTTCAGATTACCTTTTTGTGCAATATCTGCCAAATATGATGCAGGATCCACGTCTCTTATTTTGCCATCTGCCGATATGTTCTTCACTCCGAAATGCAAATGCTCGCCAGTAGTGCGTGTGCCGGTATTGCCAGACACGCCTAATTTCTGCCCGGCTTTCACCTCATCACCAGCCTTTACAGAAATGCTGGACAGATGCATATAGGTGGTTTGCACCTTGCTTCCGTCCGTTCTTGCATATTCCACTGTCACCGACTTGCCACCTCCTGTGTTGGTGCTATGGTTCACAGCCACCACCTTGCCACCGTTCTCGGTTGCCAGCACATCATCCTTTCTGGCTCTGATGTCTATTCCCTTGTGCATCTGCTGCTTGCTTTTGTCCATAGGGTCTTGACGCATACCGAATGGCGAGGTAATAAACAGAAAATCGTCTCTTTTCACAGGAAATGAATACTGTCCATTGCCCTTTTGCGATGCAATCTGCTTGTCTGGAGATGAAGCCGATGCTCTTCCTACACTCTTAGTGTCTTCTGATGATACCGAAGCCGATGTAGAACTCCTTGCATTTTGCTCTACCCCGAACTTCTTACCTTCTGTCCTCATCTCCTTCATCACCTGCTGGTCATACTTCTGCAGCCCATTTGCCTCTATGATTTTTTGCAGACTTGCTGCATACCCTCCATTGGTCGCATAACCACCACGCTCAATGCCTTTTGTCCATCCTTTATAGTCATCTGGAGATAGCTTGAAGCATTGACTGTATCTACTGCTGTTCTTCAATATCTTGGAATGATGCTCATACGAGTCACCCACCGTAGCATACTTACAGAACTTCTCGTTGGGTTTGTCATCGGTATATACCAGATAGTCTCCACCATTCTTCAACCAACTGCCCGAAGCCTTCACTCCAAAGTGATTGTTGCCCAACTGCGACAACTCGCTTTGTCCGTTACTGCTCTCTAATATGCCTTGCGCCAAGGTGACGGAGGCAGGAATACCATATCGTTTCATCTGCTCCATCGCCTCGGCAGCATATTTCTCTGCGTATTGCTGATTCTTGCTCATGTCTTTATCTCCTCATTATTATCGTTTCATACCGCCAGAACGCTGCTGTTCCTCAGTATTTTGCTCCTCTTGCTTCTGTTTGGGTGCCTCCAACTGGTCACAGATAGCTACTCGTTCTCCTGCTCGGATAAGCTTAGGGAGATAGGTGTCAAGTGCATGATGTGGAAAGCCAGCCATGTAGGGACCAGCTTGGGTGTTTCGTTTTGTCAATGTAATCCCCAGCACTTCCGCTCCTCGCTTGGCATCCTGTTCATACATCTCATAAAAATCACCTACACGAAACAGCAACAAAGCATCTGGATGCTTGGCTTTCAGTTCCTTCCATTGCTTCATGATGGGAGAGTCCTTGGTCTCTTCCTTCTTTTCCACAGTAGCGTTATTATCTCTTTGAACAGTCGCCTCCTTTTCTTCCCTAATATCTTTCTTTTCCTCAGAGGAAGCTTGCTTGTTCTCTTCCTCATGATATTCTCGATGCTCTTCCTCATGCTTGTCGGTGGAGACTTGCGTTTCTTGCTTCACCTCGGTTTCCTCAACTTGCTTTTCTGATGCAGTCTGCTCCTGCACCTGTCCTTTCTGCAGGATGTCAGCAAACAAAGTAGCAGCAAGATGTTTCTTATACTCGTTTTTGTCCTCGGCAATCCACATTCGTTGCCATTGCCCTGGAGATACTACACGAGGCGTCAGTTTCTCTTCGCCTTCGATGGTTGCTGCACATAGAATGACATCATTCTTCGCCTTGAACACATTCACTTTCTGTATGCGATTCAAGTCCATTTCATTATGCTGGCCGCTACCGAACAGGTCTATCTTCAAATCTGGCTTTACCGCTGCCATAGCATAGTATTTCTGTGCCAGTTCCACTCGCAGACTGTCCATTGTGTCCTGCGCTTGTTTCAATGTTGTGAAGAAGCGGTTCAGATCTGCCTTGTCAGGATAGATGGAAAAAGGCTTTTGTCCTTCTGGCTTGATGTACATCGCCCAACGCTTGTTGTCGTCCTGCACCATCTGAATGCGGTCGAAGCTCACTTGCTTACTCTGCTCTACAGCATCTGACACGTCAATCTTTGATATATCCTCCAACTTCCAGTTCTTCAACCTTGCCACCGTGATGTCCTTTCCTGCGAAATAGCTGTCATCATGTCGATAACCTAATGCCCCATCGGGATTGTAGAACTTCACTGTTTCCAACCCTTCTTTCTGCAAGGCATGTTCGATGCGCTGTTTACTCATGCCCGACACCTCATTGTTCACATCCAATGATGCTCCTGCTGGCAACACAACATCAGCTGTTTTATTTTCCTTATCCCTAACAATCACCACAAATTTCTGCTCACAGTCTGGCTGCTTGGCTATCTCGTCTGCCACAAAATAATGCTTGGGTGTCTGCGATTGCATCTCGTTTGTCTGCTGCTCGTTCTTCGATGATGAATACTCCACTTTCTCGCCACGCTCTGCCTTGCGGATAACGTCCAGTGCATTGTTCACATCACTCTCAATGGCATCTATCAGACATGGATTTTCCTTCAGCTCACGGTTCCAATAGTCCACCAGGCCGATATTTTCCTTTGAAATCTTTGCCGTCATTCCCATTTCCATCATCTTGATGCCCGAAGCCAATTCCACCACCAGTTTCTCTTGCTTCACGGCATCCTCAGATGGTGCGATGCCATTCTTCATCACCATGCCTTCTCTTGCCAGTCGCTGCTGGTGTCCTGTTGCTGTCACCACTTGGCGCAACATCTCCTGCACATAATCGCTATATTGCTCAAAGTTCTCTTGCTTTGGCATATACACAGCATCTTTTTCTGTGTCATAATGCGCCACTCCGCTTCCGTCCTTACGCACGGCCATCAGGTTGTCTTTCATCTTCTGGATGAAGTCTTTCACCTGACTGCGCAAGGCTTTATCTTCATTGGCACCTACATTCGCCTTCACCACCTCTTCATACTTTTCCTTGTCTTTCAATGGCAGCATGGTCTGGTCGATGTTAAACAGTACTCGTATCTCCCGATTATGGATGCCCTTGTACTGTGTCTGATCGGTTGCCGACAATTCCTGGTAGTCCTTTCTGTCAATGATGTCTTCCGGATTATGACGGTTCACATACTTATTCCATGCATACCAGTTGAAGGGTACGCCTCTTTCATGTGCCATCACCGCCTCGTCTCGTTTCTTGGCTTCGCTGAACAGCGTGTACAGATTGGTGGCATATCCGTTCTTGTCTGAGTTTAATCCCAACACCATGGCATTGAACGGACTCACTGCCGCTCCTTTGGGATAGAAACGTGGATATTGCTTTCCTTCTTCGTTCAGCCAGACTCCATTGTTTCCGGCTGCTTTCGACAGGGCATCGGTAATCAGTGACACCTGACGCTCCGCCGCATTCTTCTCTTGTGCACTTTTCTCTTTCATCGTATGATTGTTTTACGTTTTACCTTATCTTGATCTTTGAATTATTTCTCGCTGCTCAGCATTTTCCATCGCCTCGTTTCTCACTTCATGCTCGCCATAGCTGCGTCCTGCAACCAGTCTCATCTGGTCACTCTTGGCAAGAATGCTGTTGGCAAGGGTGTTGAGTGGCAATGCTCCTGCCTGGTATGCTCCAACAACATGCTCTGGCAGTTGAATGGTGTATGGTACTTTGTCGATAGTTGCCACTAAGCAGTTTCCTTGCAGCACAGGATTGGTGATGCGTGGATTCAACGGCTCGTCTGGATAGGACTTGTATCGTACCGCATTGGTATTACTGCCTAATGCCACATTGCTTTTATTGCCTTCTTGCTTGTTTGCCAATGCCTCATGTCCTGCTTTGTTCAACAGGTTGGCTCCACCCATGCCGATGAGTGTCATCTTCAACAATGGGTTCTTCACAAACATTCCTGCCAGGATGGATGCTATCGGCATCATATTGTCTTTCAGTCCCAATGATTGTGTCTTGCCTGTGAACATACCCACGAGGATGTCGGGCAGCATGGCTATCACATAACCGAGATTATTACCGATGTCGCCGAATCCGTCCAGTCCGAAATTCTTCAATAGTCCGTCCCATCCATTGCTGTTGTCACGCTCTGGCTGTTCCTGCTGCGTATCTTCCGATTGTTGCTGTTCTGCATCTTCTTGTAGGGCCTCTGTCTCATTTTTTTCTTTGATGATACGCTCAGCTTCTGCAACCTTGGCAGCTTCATTCTTGGCCTTATCTTTCAGATAGGCATCTTCCTTTCCTGGTGCCACAATGAGCGGCACATCTTTGTATTTCGGATTGTTCCGCTTCTCTTGTTCTTGTAGAAAAGGGAACTTATAACTGTTGTCTGTCCATGCCATACGTGTTATTGCTTTTTGTGGAATATGTATCTTATTGTTGAGCTTGCTATTGATACTTTTCAGATAACCATTGTCTGTCGCATTCACTTTCTTGGCTTGTGAGCGAAAACTGGCAAAGGCATTGCCGCTCTGCCCGAACACACCCTTGCTGATGCTCAGTTCCATAGCTTGCTCCTTACGGTGTTCTGTATTTCCTTTCTTGGTATCTAATGCATATCCCAATGCCATGTCGCTTCCAACAAAGGTTGCCAACGACTTCCAACTGCCAATACCGCCCATGGTCACGGCATCTACTACAGAGGCGGTAGCCTTTCCTGCAAACTTCTCCGTCTTGCTTGGCTTGTATGCCTTCTCGCCACGTGCTTCTATCTCTGCTGTCAATGGGGACTTCAGCAGTTCTTCTTGCAGTCCCCATATGCTGTCCTGGGCAGCCTTTCTCAGGATGTAGTCCATCGTTGACTTGGGTGTATTGTCCTTAACTAACTTGCCTATCATCAGATTTTCCATCCTTTGCGCTATGTAGGCGTATGCCAAGTCCTCACCACAGGCTTTCGACAGGGCATCATACTTACTTCTGCCAATTTCTTTCACCACGGCATTGCGCCATTCACCAGCAATCGTAGCCAAGTCCTTCACGATGGCCTTGTCTTTCCATATTTTCTGGTTACACATCGCCAGATAGTCCTCCGTGGTCTTGCTGTTCCATTTGCCTGTATGCTTCAACACATAGTCGGTGTTGTCGGCATAGGGATTGATTGAAGCGAAGATTCCGGCCAAACTACTCTGGTATCTGCCTTTTTCATCTACCTGTTTGTTTGCCAGGGTGTCTTGCACCTGCTTCATCTTGGGTACTAACTTACCGTCAAAATAGCTTTGCAGGCAATATTCCAGTTCCGCAAACCGTATAGGGTTATTGATCGTATTCATTATAGCGTTACGTTAAGTTGACCTAATATCTGTTCTCTTGTCTGCTCTATGGCTTGATGATACACTTCCATTTGCTTAGGAAAGTATTCTTCCAGCCAAGCATCTTTCTCTATCCTGTCATGGATAAAGAGAATGGCTTGCTGCAACTCTATCTCCACGGAGCATTCTCCTTCCTCCCTGTTATTGAACCATGCCTTTGTCCACCATCTCACTCCTGCACGGTCTGGATAGACGCTTACCAACCTGGGAATGTCAAAGCTCTGAACATCGATGTCCAAATCAGCAAGTGGGTCGATGATGCCACTTGTCGTTATGGCTTCGTCATGGAGTTTTTTTTTAGAACTTCGCTCAATGTGGACAGATAGATACCATGTCGCAATGCCAGATAGTTCAAAAAGTCCGCAATCAGCAGGTTCTGCACTTTGCAAGCCAAGGGCATGGCTCTCTGTCCTATACCCAACGGATTACTGATGGATGGCATAGCTTCATAGAAATAGTGTTTCGCTGCTGATAGCGAAAAAATATTCCTCAGCGACTGCTCGGTATGTTGCGGTGTCACATACATCCCTCGATACAGGTCTTCCATATACGATGGTATAAAGCGCAGCATCAGTTCTTCTATCTCTTTCTGGTCTTTATCATATTGTGTGGCTATATTCATGTCGTAGGTCTCAAACTCAGGAAAACCAGTCTTACCGGTCTGTTCCATTGCCTTCACATTGCCATATAGCATGGTCAGAAAATCAATAGGATTGATTTCCTTGCCGTCAAACTTTACCTCGAAATGCAGTCTGTCACCGCTCAATGCCACGATATGTCCTGCTTTCACCATCTGCCCGAAATTCACAAACACATTGGCAAGATGGGCGTAGGTCACTTCATACTTGCCGTAGCGTATAACTTGGTAGATGCCGTGCATCGCATCGTTGCCAATGCCTGCTACCGTTCCGCTTGCCAAGGCTGACAGCAGATAGTGATTTGCCTCGAAGTCCAGTCCGTGATGGAAGAATGGCTCTCCAGTTACAGGATGCTTCTGATTCCCATAGCCAAGTGCCAACTCTACATCCTTTCCTCGTTCCTCAAAGGGCATACAATAGCCGCTTTTCGATTGCAGCATCATTTCTTCTGTATATCTCATGTCGTTGTCTCTTTATCGTTTCATGCCACTTGTACGTGTCACGTCTTCTGTTTCATTTTCTCTTCTCCCATGACCACCTTCACCGCTCACAATATTCTTGATGTTGGAATTGTTGCCGATGAGCATCATGCCTAGCATGGCTCCTGCTATTTTGCCGAGCCACCCAAAACGTCCGAAGGTAAGGAATGCTGCTGTCACCAGTCCTGCAAGGCTCAGTCCCGACACGTTGCCTTTCCCTAAGTTCTTGAAGAAGTTACCAAACATCTCCAGTCCGTTACCACCAAAGATGCCACGGAAAAAGTTGCTCATGCCGCTCCATTTGCTGTTGATGTCACCCATGGCTCCATTCACAGCATCCACGGCTTCTCCTGCTTTGTCCTTCAAACCCTTTACATCTTCTACAGCTTCTGAGATTTTCGTCGTGGTTTCTTTGCCGACAACAGCATTACTGGCTATCTCCACCATACTCTTGTCATTGACAAGGTTTTCCCATGCCACATATCCTGCAGCACTGCCCACGGCTGCTGTCTTTATCGCACTTCCAGTGCTTCTCAGTGCTTGTGTTGGATGTACGGTAGCGTTTCCTGCTGATTTCAACCCTTGCTTGGCATAGCTTCCTATGCCTTTCAGGGTGCTACCACCATACTTTGCTATTTTTGCCCATATACTCATAGTCGTATCTTTTTGTTGTTATTTGATCTTTCCATTCCGCTTCCATCGGTTCATGCAATCCTTCACGATGGTTTTCTTGTCAGCCTTGTCATGACTTCCTTCTTCTATCTCTGCCCAGATGTCTGTCATCGAGGTGTACTTCACAGCTTTCGTCAACCGTTGCAGCTTTTTGTTCATCACCTTCAACTTGGGACGGATGCCGAATACTATCTCCACTCGTTCCTTCTCGGTCATTTTATTGTCTGACAGACAGACTTGCCTGATGTCATTGACAATCTCTACACTTCCCATGATCAGTTCCCGATAGATTTTGTTGCGCTTGGCAGAGAGTGCTACGGCAATGGCATTGCTCGGATGTTTATCCAATTGCTTGGTAAATCCTCCCAAATTATCCACCAACCGGTCTATCTCATGGTAGAAACCATACACCTGTGCTGCATATACCACAATGGAACGGAACGAGTTCAAGTAGTTATTGAACTCTCGTTGCAGATTGGTGGTTCCTTCCACTTCCTCTTTCATCCAGATATGTCCGGTGGTCTGCATCAGCATCACCTTCTCCTGGTTCTTCAGTTCCTTCTCTGCCTTGTCTGTATAGGCATATATCATTCCTGTCAACACCGGGTCGTTCTGGGCTTGCACGTTGCCAAAGGACAAAAGCGTCATTGCTAAGCAAGTAATAACTGTTCTCATACTCGATTGCCTTTATATTATTATGGTGTACTTATTCTGGCAGCTCTTCGCCAACGTCCCAATGCTTGGGTGGCTATCTCCCCATTACTTCTATCTATCATCCCTGCCGTGACATTGTTCCACACATCACCCATGGTGTAATAGCGGATGCTCAGATACAACTTGTTCAACTTCTTCTGGAATGCTGTCAGTTTATCGTTCAGCTCCCATAGGGTCTTTGAACGGTCTGCTCCTGTCAACATATTCTCCGTTCCTCCTTTTGCCACAGCATCGTTCAGTAGATTTAACACCGATACCAATTCCGTTGCGGTCTCAACATACAGGTTGTTCATATTCATGCTTGCCACAATTCCTTGCGGATTGTTCTTGATGGCGGTCTTCAACTTGGCGAGGGTAATGAAAATCCTCACTCCGTCATCATACAGATGGGTACAGGCTTTCAGCGACGAGGCATAACCGTTCACGGATTTCAAGTAGCTGTTGTACTTCTTCTCCCATTTGTGTATCTGGTCGAACTCGGCAGCTATTGCATTCTGCAACAATGCGGTTTTATTCTGTCCTTTGATTTCCTTCTCTATCTCACCGTTTATCTGTTCGTTGCCTTCTGCCAATGCCATCCATTCCAATGGATTGGATGACACCACTTGTGCCTTGACTTCCGATAGGGAAACCATCCCAATAATGGCTATCAGCCATATCTTACCTGTTCGTAATCTCATAGATGCTCCTCCTGCGTTTGTTGGTTTCTACTCGTTCTCTGATGGCTGCCACCAGTTCTTCTTTCATTGGCACGCCGATGATGTCAAGCCTAGGCGTTGTCTTGTCACCTGAGTATATGCTCACGGTTTTCAGATGAAACAGTTGCTGCATGAATGTCTGACTCTCATTGAAGTCCACCACACGATACAGTTCCTGATAGTCCACCTCTCGATGGAACACGCCATGCTCATATACCAGTTGTTCATTGCCAATGACATATCGCATTCTGCACATATAGGCTAGCCGATATGCCAAGCATAGGGAAAGCAAAAGCGAGAGGACAAACACCAAAGTGGAGAGAATGGCATCATCAAAACCTGCATATACGAAGCCTACACTGATAAGCACAAACAGGTGCAGCTCGTTAATGACGAACTGCATCCAATGTGGTTTGATGATGATATTTCTATACCGATATGTCTGCTGCATATTTCTCTTTTTTGATAATGGTACCTGGCTTTATCTTCTATAGCCCGATGAACGTTCTTCTTGTTTGGCTTGCTCTTGCAATTTCTCTGCTTCTTGCTCCTTGACAAACTTGATATAGTCGAAGTCTATCTCGCCTTGGTCTATCAGACGTTGGTCTTTTTTCCCAAGCAAGGCATCGTTCCAATCCTTGTATTGTCCCAAGGGATGGTAGGCTTGCACCATGCTGTCTGCAAATCCCATTTCCTTTGCGATAGTCTTGAAGTTCTTCACAAAGCCACGTCCTGCCTCGTCTTTGTCAAAGCCCAAATAATGGCTTGCTTGTCGGGTTTCTTCCAACATTCCCTTTATTTGTCCCTTAGTGGGAGTGCCGCCTGTCGAGACATACACGCTTTTCTCTGGGTTGATTTGGTACTCTGCCATAGCATCGTAGGCACTCTCAAACCATAGGATGTTGGTGGCATCCTTCAATGGTTTACCTGTCAGGTTGGCTATCCATAGTCCTTCACTGCTGTTGCTTCCTTCTGCTTTTCCCTTGTATGCCTTACCGTCTTCTCGTCTGGGTCTGCCACGTTCTTCCAATCCAACGATGCTGTCTGGCTTGGATGGTAGCGAAAGGGGAAAGGCGAGATTGGCAAAACTCAGTCCGTCAGTCCGATGTCTGGTCGCCAAGAAGAATTGTTTGTGAAAGGCAAACTGTGTCCTCATATTGATGCCTCGCTCCTTGAAATAGGGATAATGCTTCCGTTGAGTGTCCTTTTCCCTTGGATTGAAACGTAATATGTCATAGTCCGAGAGATTAAAGGGCTTGGCATCACGCTTGGGCTCCACCACTCTGCTCTCACGCACGTCAGTGGGATTGTTCAAGAGCCTATTGCACACGATGTTCACCAGTCTGTCCAATGACATCCCAGGCTTATAGTCGTCAAAAAGCGTCGGATGCTCTTTGATAAAGCCTATCACATTATAGTTCTTCTGCTCTGGTGGCTGAAAACAGCACTTGCCATTGCCTGTGACAATAAACTTGTCACCTCTCACTCGCTTCCCTTGACTGTCAAATCTCACATATGATGGATAGCGCAAGCCATCTCGTTTATTCAACTGATAGCCTGCGTCTACCAACAACTCCTGTATGTTCAGTCGCTGCAAGAAATCATTATATGTCAGTTCGTTGTTTGCCATAAGCGTATTCCGTTATAGTCCTTTCCCCATGTGAGGATGCAATACCTCTTGGTTCATGGCAGCCTCAAAGTTTCTCGCCGCCACATCCATTGGAGTATCTACTCCAGGTTTGAAATAAGGACGAGGCGGCACTACAACATGATGATGATCTACAATCACCACAGGACTTTCATGTGGTCGATGCAGTTCACTGCCAACTTCTGCAGCAACGCCCAATCCTGCTAATAATGCAGCTCCTATCTTGGTACCCAGACCGGTACGGTCTTTCATGTCGACCTCACCGAAAATCTTGGAAAAGAGTTTCATGCGGTGATAATCATCTACTGCCATGAACTTGTCATACTGCTTCTGCGTTATATCATGACTTACTCGCTCTCCGTTAATGATGGCGGTCATGCGATACTTGCCTTCCTGCTCCGCTGGTTCCACTCGTATCTCACCAACACTTACCTCTCTTCCGTGCTTTCCTTCACGAAACCATCCCTTACTTTCATCCAAGTCTTGGCCATCCACAACACCTACATTGTTGTTCACTGGCTCTTGCTGCACTTGCAGAGGTTCAACTGTTGACTGCATCTGCATCCTGCTATCCAACTCCTGCTGCACCTCTGGACGCAAACCGATATGGATGCGCTCTTTGCTGTTGAGCATATCCATTGTTATCTTGTCTGCGAAATCATCCTTGATGACATTATTCAATATCTCCAGTCGCTTGGCTACAGATACTTGCTTGACGGAATTATTGGTGAGTGCTTTCAGCTCCTCGTCGTTCAAGTCATACACCATATCACTCTTGGTGCTTTCTGATTGGATGGTGAGTGTTTTTGCCTTTTCATCGATGATGATACCATGCGAAGACAGGCATTCCTGCCATTTCTCGTTGGAGAAATATACTGGCGAACTGATTAGCTCCTTATAGGGCTTGGCTGGCTCTTTGCTTCTTGGACGTGTCTCTACAGGTGTCACCACGGCTTGCAGGTTTTGTAATACGTCTGCTTGTGGTGCTACCTGTTGCTGTCCTTTATAGTAAAAACCATAGCCTCCAGAGGTTAGCTCACCAGGTTTCAGCCTTCTGTCTGGTCTTTCCGCTACCATCGGTGCTCCGGCATAGAACATCTGTCCTCCGACTCTGCGTAGATGATAGCCGTCCTGCATTCTCGGTGTCCAACCCAAAAACTCTGGACTCCATCCCAATCTGCCGTACTCTCCTGCACCAATCCTATATCCATGCAGTCCCATAGCCACTCTTCCATTGGCATTTCTTGCATGGACAAAGTTTCTCGGCATATAGAAGTCTTTGCCTATAATACTGGTAAAGACATTGTATGCCTTCTTGTTGGCAGAGTTGGTTCCCCAATCGGTCAATGCCAACATCTGTTTCTCGGTGAGGTTATAGGTCAGCAGTGGGGAGTCGTGTCCCTGCACCGCCAGTTGATAACCATCGCCATTGGCAATGATATGGGCTTGCATACCATTACGTATCAAAATGTCACGCATCTCTGGTTGTATGTCCATCTGCCGTGGATTCAAGTTCTTTCTTATCGCCATAATATGATTGTATTAAGCGTTCTCTCTTTTCATTCCTTGTTCCAACAGTTCGTCCTTGTATTTCACAAACTGTTCCGCACTCTCGTTGCCGATACACATGGCGTGTTTCTTGCAGTATTCCTCATACTCGTTCTGCCAGTCCTCACTGAAATGGTTCACGTAGTCGAGCCAACCGTATTCACCATTCTGCATCTTCTCCACGAGAATGTCTTCTGTATAATATGGTCCTTTTTTCATGTCTTCCCTAAGTTTGATGTTTTATTTTCTTGCGACAGCAGACGCATGACGGCCTGCAGCCTTCTTCTGCTCATTCCACAGTTCTTCGGTATATTCCTCCTCTGGAACATAATCGAGATTCCCGTCATCATCCATTACCCAACAACCATAGATGCCGAAGGTATATTTATCCCACTCTCGCTTGCCTTCTTTGCGCCATTGCTCACCATCACCGTTGGCGAAGCGGATGCCAGTATCGCTTTTCAGGTCGATGCCTACGGTCACAGGTTCGTCTTCTACGGCAAATGTCAGTGCCTCGCCATTTTGGATGCTCTTTAGCTCCGTTCCTCCAAGACTGAGTTCATCGGACAGCACCTGTAGGTTTCTGCCTATCACTGGTGTCGGCACAGCCATCACCTGGTTGGTCTCTCTGTCTATCTGCACGAATGCCTTGATATGTGCACCATCTGGCATATCTACATCCGCCACTACAGCCTTGCCTTGTTTCAGCAGTTCTTGCTGTTCCTTGGCAAAATTGTCCAGTGGGGCATATTTCAATACAGGATAGAACATCACATCCACATTTCCGTCTGCCATTCTCACCAAGGCAAATCGGGTTCTGCTCTTGATACTATATCCTTCGTTTACCTCCATGCTCACAGGCAACACTGGTGATGGACGACCATTGCTGATGTCCTCCAAGGCATGCATCGGCAGGTCTTCTATCATCTCGTGGGTCAATCCATACTTTGCAAGTGTCTGATACGGCACTTCGCTTTCTTCAAATGAGTTTCTTTTCATATTCTGATTCATATTTTGAATAGTACTTTGCAAAGACAATGCAAACGAGCGCAATGAAAGTTTGCTTTCTTATTGCCGAGTGCAGCTTGTCTTATGCAAAGTTAAGTCTTCGCGCACGAATGTAAGAATGACAGTACTCTACTGCCCAATCTTTTCCGTTTTATTATGATTGCAACGTCATTTCATACTCTCAATCATACTTTAATCTTATTTTATGTTATACTTTCACTATCTCTTATAGTATTCTGGATTTCTTTCCCTAACTTTGCATCATGTTTGGAAAAATAATGGCATTATGGATGGTTTGTTGTCTGTCGGTATCAAGCGCAAAGGCGCAGTTCAATACCGTCAGCATCAACGCATGCCGTTACAAAATCAGGAAAGTGGAGGAGGAGTCTTCATTTTCTGCTAACTCTACAGTGGATTCTATAAGGGTAAATCTACCTCAGCAGAAAACAGACTCTGTGGATAACAAACAAAAACAGTGGATAAGCAGCTATCCAAGCATCACTTATCCACTGAAATCTATCAAGGTCACCAGTCCTTATGGCTATCGTCGTGACCCAATCAATGGTAGAAAGTCTATGCACCATGGTATAGACCTCAAAGCGCATAACGAGTATGTGTATTCTATGATGGATGGTAAAGTGGAGAAGGTTGGCTACGATGCTCGCTCTGGCAATTACATCATCCTTCGTCATGCCGACTTCACCATCAGCTATTGTCATTTATCTAAAGTTCATCTCGCCCCAGGAACTCCTGTTTTTGCCGGTACCATTATTGGTAGATCAGGCTCCACAGGACGTGCAACAGGCGAGCATCTGCATATCGTGACCAAACATAAAGGAATTATTTTTGATCCCAAAATTCTTTTTTGTTACATTAAAAGTCACCAAAAGTAGTTTTCTTGTACATATTATCGCGATTTTTGTGAAATAATCTCAATTTTTATGTCTATATGGAGATTTATTTGTATTTTTGCATCCGTAACAAACAAGAACGTATGAACAAATGCTGATAGAATTTACGATAAGAAACTTTATGTCATACAGGGATGAGGTTTCGCTTAGTATGGTTGCTAGCACTACTGTCAAGGAGTGCGAGAGCAATGATGGTTACTCGAATGTTTCCACCATGGATAACGGCAAGCGTTATTTAAGGTCTGCCGCCATCTACGGTGCAAATGGTTCGGGTAAGAGTTCTGTAATTGCAGCCATGGACATTTTCAAGTCTATGGTTTTACAGTCATTTGTGGAAGAGAATATAGTCAAGCATCTTTCTAGGCTGTATTATCGTTTTGATGTTGACAGTGCCAAAGAACCAGTGTCCATGCAAATGATTTTCATTAGCGATGGTGAAAGATTTAGATATGGATTTGAAGTCAGTCAGACCAAAGTGCTGACCGAATGGCTTTTTGTGTTACTTGAAGGAAGTACAAAAGAGAGCTATTGTTTTAAGCGTGAAGGACAAAATGTCAAGGTTAACTCCAAAGTTTTTAAAGGGGCAAGAGGTGTTGATACCAAGACACGAAGTAATGCTCTATATATATCTACCGCAGCTCAATTCAATGTGGAAGTGGCAATGAAGGTGAAAGAATGGTTCCGCAAGCGTTTTAATATTCTTAATGGTCTCGACGATACATTGGCTTTTACTGCAAGAGCATTTATGCATAATAATGTGATTCGTTCTCAGATATTGAAAATGATAGGCATTGTTGATAATTGTATCAAGGATGTTAGCGTAAGGGAAAATGTCAAGGAGGTCAATCCAAAGGATCCTTCTTTTGAGATACTCTCTCGATTGGGAATCAATATGCCAAGTGATACCTCTGAACAAATAGAAAGGATTGAGCAGCATGAGTTGGAGATACAAGCTACTCACAATCTTTATAATGACAGCGAGATTGTGGGTAATGAATCCTTGAATTTCAAATTTGAGTCCTTGGGTACAACCAAACTGTTTGCTCTTCTTGGTCCATTCTTCGACACCATCCAAAATGGTGGTGTGCTTGTGATAGACGAGTTTGGAGCAAGTCTTCATACACAGTTGTCTGTAGAATTGCTCAAACTATTCTATAGTGTGATGAATACCTTGGGGGCGCAGCTGATTATAACAACTCACGATACAAACCTCTTGCGTAAGGATTTGCTTCGTCGTGATCAGATATGGTTCGCAGAGAAATCTTCTGAGGGTGCATCTGATTTGTACTCTCTAGTGGAATACAAAATCAATCAGGCTAATAGCGTCCGTAACGATGCGTCTTTCTCTAAGGATTATCTGCTGGGACGCTATGGTGCTATTCCTTATTTCGGCAACATTGATAAATTCATCATGGAGTATGGCAGCAAAAAAGAAGAGTAAGTTTGAGAACAAGTTCAAAAGCACTGCTGCTTCCGAAAGCCGTACTGCCAATGTGAGAGATGAGCGTAAGGTGAAAGATGAACAGCCCAAGTTATCTTTCAACTTCAAGGATTTCGATTTCAACCAATGCCCTCCAGGACAGACTCTTGAAAAATGGCAAGAAGAGAAAATGCTTGATAAACTTGTAGGGCGATTTGTAGAAGTATGCTCTTTTACAAGACAAGAAGCGGTACAGCAGGGACTCTTGAAGGTATATGGTGATTTCCCGGAAAACAGCCACTTCAAAATTCCTCCGCATATCAAGGGCAAGGTTTCTTGGGGGACGATTCGGAAAATCGGCGGTCAAAAGCCAAGGCTTGCAGGTTACATCATAGAATCTGTATTCTATCCTGTATTCTTGGACAAAGACCATCTGTTCTATCCTTCTACGAAGAAACATACATAAACAAAAAACAGACCGACATGAACTCTTGTTCACATCGGTCTGTTTCTATTATAACCACCTACTTCTTTTATACGTTTTTATCACAAGTGGTGTATAAGGAAATCCTTCTTGGGTCATTTTCAAGCCCTCGCCATCAAATTGAGTAATTTGAATCTCTGTATCATCCTTGATGTGCTCACTTTCATAAAAGCATGCCAGAACAGAAAAATAAGTGAAGTCATCTGTTCTCCTGCATATCTTGTACCATTGATCTGGCTCGCTTTTCTCTATCAGATACTTATTATTGATGACACAGATATTGTCATCTGCCACAATTTCCCATTGCCTTAATGGTCTGTTCCTGAGTCCAGGAATGTTTCTCACATAGCACCAGTCGCCTTCCTTTAAGATGTTCAGATAGCCACGCTTGAACAGGACAGGTCTTGTATAATGTTTCCTATGTGTGATAGGGTCAACCCAATAACTCTCATGATACCAATCATCTTCAACATGCCAAATGCCGTCTTTCTCTATTCTTATCTTATTCTCACACTTAGTATTCCTACGGATCTGCATGGGAAACTTGACTTTATCAACAGGATAAAATTCATAATGCGGATAAGCATTCTTTAGAGCTTCTGCATCATTCTCTCTTTCCTGCTTGTCTTTTTCTGCAAATTCCGCCAGTCCTTCTGGGAAATTGACTTCCACCAATTGACTGCCGATATTCTTCTGCACAAAATATTGTTCATTCTCATCAACATAAAGGCGTGAGCGATCTTTCCTTTCCTGACACATGTACACCTTATTCGGCTCGTCCCAAGGAATAAACCTATGCTTCCAGCTCAGGCCTGTTCCTACTTGCAGTTCCAAGGTCTTCACCGTCAGATAGGTCTTTTCATCAATATACTTCGACTGGATGCGAGGGTACAACTTTTTGCCATCCTCTGTACAGAAGTCGATGCCCATCAGCTTCACACTTTGTGGCTTATTGGCAAACCACAACCTGTTCCGCAAGTCAATCCATTCCTTCCGACCCACCTTCTTTCTTATATAGCAATAGGCAAAACCATCGTTGGTCACTTCTATCTTCTTGTATTGACATTCCAATATCATCTTGCCTTCCTTATCCTTGATGCCCTTCAGACCTTTTTCGTCTTCAACAATCTGATAGCCATAGGTGTCCATAATCATCTGCTGCTGACGCTCATGGTTGATGATTTTTATCATCTCCTCATCACCATCCATCATCAAGTCCATCCTGCAGTTGTGACTATTGACCTGCATACACGCCTCTTGCAGAATGTCTTCAAGAGAAGTACGTCCTTCAAACATGCTCTGCCAATCTCTATCCACAGATGGCAATCCAAACCGCTTATACAGTCCCACGTTGTCCAGTATCACGCAGTATTCCTTACCCTCTGCCACTCGCAGTCCACGTCCCACCATCTGCATATACTTAGCCAATGACAGCGTAGGCCTTGCTAATTGGATGAATTCCACATCAGGACAATCGAAGCCCTCCGAGAACAAATCCACACTCACCAACACTTCTATATCATCAGAAGTGGAATTTAGGGAAGAGGAGAGCGAGGAAGATTTGAATCTTCCAATAAGCTCTTGCCGTTCTGCAAGAGGTGTCTTGCTCGAAATCGCTACAGCCTTGATGCCATTCTCCCGATAGAACTCTGCAATATGCTCTGCATGCTGAATACTGATAGCATAGACGATGCCTTTCTTTCCGGGCACATACTCCTTGATGGTAAGGCATAGTCTTTCGAGTGATGGTTTCACATCCATCACTTCATTCAGTTCCTTCTGCTGATAGTCACCATCAGCTCCTCGTTTCTGTAACGAGTCTATCAGTAGCTGTGCTGCACTATCAGGTTTGATGGAGTAGTAGTCATAAAGGCTCAATCGTCCTTCGGCAATAAACTTCTCCATGCTCCATGAGCACAGCAAGGTGTCAAACAAATCCGTGAATCCCTTGCCATTCAATCGGTATGGCGTAGCCGTCAGGCCCAACTTCTTCGCCTTCGGATAGGCATTCATCACCTCTGCGTTAGTCTCCGCCAAAGCATGGTGTGCCTCGTCTATCACTATCAACCCCGGCTTCTCTTCCATCTCTCCATAGTGTCTCGACAACCATTGTATCGATGTCACTTTGATGGAGGTGGATTTAAGGGATGGGAAGAATCTTTCCAAGGTGTCCTTGATTTGTGAAACGAGTTCACGACGATGGGCTACCACCCACACTTCCTCTTTCAAGAACAAACCTACGAGGGCGGCAAGCAGATACGTCTTTCCCGTTCCAGTCGGCATTTGTACCATCACTGAGTCATGGTGTCTAAATGCTTCTTGCACTCTCTTCACCATGTCCTCCTGATAATCAAAAAGCTGAATATCCTTCTTCATTTCAGATTGATTGTCTGTGTTTTTCCCGTGATGCCTGTTACCACGGCGATTCCATTGTCACGAATCTCTACCTTCTCATATTTGGCATCAACAATCACTTTTCCTTTCAATGTCATGACGCCCCAATGTCTGGGAACCTGTTCAAAGGCGCAATAGGCACCTACAGGTTGCGCTATGCTGTGGTAGAGGGGTGGCACGATAACTCTACCATCTACCTTCACGCCCCATTTCTTTCCTGCTTGATACAATTCCACATGTCCAGCCTCTGACTTCTCATGCAAAAGAAGCATCTCGTTTGCTTCCATTTCCTTCTTTTGCAACATCGCCTCTTTATAGTATTTCTTGCCAAGGCGAGGCATTACATGTTGTAAATCCTCCTCTTTGTTCTTTGGCTGATTGCACCCAATATATGTCTTCTTTAAATTTGAATCCACCAGGTAGTAGTCCTGCTTGCTGTCCATGACAACGATATGTTCACCATATAGGACAGCACATAACCAATACACATGTTCGTAATCATTACGCAGGAAACACACATTCCTGCTCTCTTCATTGCTCATACGCATCTTCCCTTCACCACCTTCATAATGGTACCATACTTGACAACCGGGAGCTGAAGGTCTGAATCTGAATATCATATAATAGCCATAATTCTGAAAATCATATTGTGAAGGACGATAGGGCAGAGAAAACTCTTCTTGGGTTCTAGACATGAAGATGTCGTTATATTCTATAAACTCCCATCCTTTTATGTTGATAACGTGTGGAGTCTCAGCTACGTTAGTGCCATCGTCGATGACAGCTTTTGCCAACAGGTCATAATAGCATTTCGCCTTTCTGCGAGGTCGGTAGAACAGGATGTTTTCATCCAACAGTTTCATGTCATAGTAAACTCCTGGCTCCAGTACTTGTTCTCCTTGTCGGTTCACTACCGTCATCTTTCCATCAGGCAGCTTGATGATGGCAAACTCCCCTTTGCTATCCACAAACTCACGATACTGTATTGTTTGGAGCAATTCTTCATGGCTCATCACCATCATCATTTCCGAGTCTGGATGAATCTGAATACCGTCTTGCACCTCGTTCATCAGGAAAAACTCACTTTTCTTCGGAGTCTCCTTTTTCTTGCCAATTTTCAGCTTTCCTTCAAACATCGCATTCCAGTTCCATACTTGCGAAGGCAGCCCGAACACCCGATATAGTCCCACGTTATCAATAATCACGCAGTTCTTCTTTCCTTTAGCTACTCGCAATCCTCGTCCCACCATCTGCAGATATTTAGCAAGCGACAAAGTTGGTCTAGCCAACTGTACAAACTCCACATCCGGACAGTCAAATCCTTCTGAGAAGATGTCCACGTTCACCAGTACTTGGATGTCGCCTTTCTTGAAGGCTTCAATATCTTGTTGTCTTTCCGTAGCTGGTGTCTTCGAGTCTATAGCTATGGCTTTCACACCATGTTCCTGATACAGTTTTGTGATTTTCTGAGCATGAGAAATATTGATAGCATACACGATGCCCTTTCTGTCTTTACCAAATTCTTCCAAACTCTGATAGAGCCTTTCGATGCTCGGCTTCTTATTCAGCAACATATCCATTTCCTTGTTCTGGTAGTCACCATCTGCTCCTCGCTTCTGCAAGGAGTCGATGAGCCGTTGCGTTACACCATCCGACTTGATGCTCACGAAATCGTATGTTGCCAATCTTCCCTTGCTGATAAACTCTGGAACACTCCACGACTGCACCAACACGTCAAACAAATCCGTGAATCCCTTACCATTCAATCGACAAGGTGTAGCTGTCAGTCCCAGGAACTTAGCTTTCGGGAATCTCTCCCACATCTCCTTATAGGTCTTGGCAAGCGCATGGTGCGCCTCGTCAATCACTATCATTCCCGGTTCTTCCTCTATCTCGTCGTAGTGTCTCATCAGCCACTGAATGGACATCGCCTTGACGGATGACAATAGGGAAGAGGTGTTTGATGTGGAATAGGAATGGAACTTTCTTACGGTTTCGTCTATCTGCGAAACAAGCTCTCTTCTATGGGCTACAATCCATACTTTCTCCATTGGATTGTTGCTCACGAAAGAGTCTATGACAGCTGTTAACAGATATGTCTTACCTGTTCCTGTCGGCATTTGTGCCATTACGGACTGATGAAGGCGCAACGCCTTCTCAATCCGTTCCTTCATATCCTCTTGGTAATCAAATAGCTTGATTTCCTTCATTAACAATGTCAAAGAACCAATAATGATGTTATACCAATTTCATAAATCCTATATACATCAAGGCATCGGCGATGCTCTGCTGTACTGGATTTTCCTTGTCCGAAGCCCATGAATATTTCGCTTGAATTTTGCGAAGTTCCTCACTTTTTTCTATATATTGCTTCTCCAGTTGGTTCAGAATCATTTTCGAGGCTTGCGACATAGGTATTTTGCCTGCCTCTTTGTCCATAACTTCCTGTAACTTGATGTTACATTCCGTCAAACTTTCCAATACTTTGCGATATTCCATCATGCCGGGAATATCACCGATCTGACTTTCCGTAGTATCTCTTAGTATTGTCCTTACGCAATCAGGCATAAATAACTTCCAGGTATTGCCATCCTCGTATGTCACCACCAAATGAACTTTCTGCATCATCAGATGCTTCTCGCCATTTCTTGGCACTTCAACACACTCATCAAATTTCAGATTGATGAGTTGAGCAATTAATTTCTGTTCATCCATCGGAAGTTGGTTGACCGTATAGAAAGGATCATGCTGAAACAATGTAGCAAGTCCTTCTGCCATTTCTCCTTTACGATAGGATGATGGCAAACTTACATTTATCAACCTTGCATGTTCTTGAATCACTTTCTTCGTATCGTACTCAATCATCATCGCCAAGTTGAGTTTATCTCTAAATGGCAAATTTTTCAGTATAACCATAGTATATGTTCTAAATCAAAATAATTAGTTTCTCAGCAATCGCATCAAAGCAGGACGATTGCCGTAATTGTATTCTACCTCCTCTACAAAAACCAAGATGAGTTTCTTGGAAACTTCACAACAAGTGTACATACCCTTGATGTCATCCACGATATAGCCATAACTCTTCGATTTTGCATAACTCAAGTGCTTCCGCAAATCATCAATAACATGCTCGGTATAAGTAGCTTGGTCTTCCTCGCTCATATAATGCGCATACTTTTTGAAGAGTTCCACTCGGCTGAACGACATTCTGTTGTCCATCAGATTCTTCAAGAGACACTGATACTTCTTTTCTTCCACAATCATGTTGCATACTTCGATGCAATCATCATCCGTGATATGTGGAATATCCCCGAAGAGTTTCACCACAAAATCATCCCAATCCTCTTTGGCTACCAACTCTTTCAATTTCTCGAAGTAAGGTCGCTTGTCCACCAAGAACTGTCGGAACAATCTGCGGTATTCTTCAATAACGCTAGCCTTGTCATTATGCTTTTTCAATATTTCAATCTTTTGCAAATGCCAAGACTCTGTGGTGTTGTATCCATCATCTCCATACACAGCAATCATTTTATCTATCTCTTTCAAGGCATCATTCTCCAATCCCTTTTCGAGAAGTTCATTGATTTTGAAGGAGCAGACATCAGGTACATACTTGTATTCCTCCATGATAGCATCCACTTCATCCTCTCTATCGTGAGTCCGCAGATACTCTATCTTCTTGATAAGCAACTTACCCAACTCCTCGAATCTGAATAGAGAACTCAACTGGTCAAAGTTTTCGTCATTCACCAATCTTTTGTATTCGTGGGTATGATGCTTTATCTGCTTGTCAAGGTCAGCAAGATAAGTTTCCGCATCCGCCAATCTGAAGTTGATAGCCTCACGGATATGGTCAAAGAAGCAAAGGCAATAGTCATCGTAAGCCTCCATCTTCTCTATCTCTGCCATCTCTTTCTGTGCCGTAGCAACAGATTCAATAGGAGTAGCTTCGTCTCTCAGCACCTGTGCCAGTTCTTTCTCCACTTGATAAGTGAAGAAATCATCCCCATCACACTCTTGGTTGTTATACACTTCCAAGCGGCTGTATTCCTCTGCTACGAAGCGCAGAAAGTCCAAGCCACTTCTCACGGCTTTTCCATTCTCCTTGGCATCTGCCAGAGACTTGAATTGTTTGTATTTTGCGTAGGATTGTATCATTGTTTTATTGTATATTTTTTATTTTCCTGTCTGTTTAGCTTCTGCCATTTTTATGAAAGGGACATTCATTAAGTCAGAAACATCGTATAAATCTCTGAAATGATTGAATAAGCCAAGTAGCGAGTCATAAATTTCTTTTTCATCCGTATGTGTCTCTGCTAAATGGGTTAATATGTTTTCTTTTGGTAATTGGTATTCTCCCAATAAGGCTTTTCTATACGGATAATTCCATCCGATTTTGCCATCATCATAGAAAATAACCAGTTTACTCAATAAGTTTAGACATGCTATTTTGTTCTCTTTCAAGTATTTCTCAAAAATAGCCATCCAAACATCTCTTAAATCAAATTCATCTTTTATGGAAGCAATTGTATCTATAGCTTGAATGTCAAGCTCTCCATTGCTTTGTGAAACCTTTTCTTTAAAGAACCTATCTATGAGACTTTTACTTGCATCATCTATCATTTTTCTTCCAAATATAAAATGTTCTATTTGGTTAGACATAATGTTTAAGCATACAAGCAAAATATTTATATTGTCATAATCATTACATAAGTTGACAAAAGCCTTTTGTTTATCTTCAAGATTGTTTTTCTGTCGATTCTTTCCATATAAGAAGAAAAGCAGATTGCAAAGTTTTTGTTTGCTTGAAACCCAATTTTCATAACCAGCCAAAGACTTTATAAAGTCGGTATTTGTCAAATCTCTCTTATAATGATAAGATAGCTCTATAAAGGTGAAAAATCTTTTTAAGACCTTAACTTCATCATATTTATCCATATAAGGAGCAGCATAAATAATTTCAGAAAGAAAATGACTATCCTTGTTTCTTTCAAAAAGATGATTCAATTCTCTGCGATACGTTTTTTCATCAGAATTGAGCATATCAATAAGCTCCATTCTTGACACCATATAAGTTGCATTCGTATTAGAAAAATACTTGAAGAACATATTGTGGCGACAAGCACGATTTGCAGCAACATTACGCATACCAGTACCAAACAATAAGTTCATAAGTACTGGTATTATGTCACTTTGTGTTATCTGGGCTTTCTTGACCGTCTCCTCAAAACTAGGAATTACTATATCTGAAGATAGCTTTTCTTTTCGAGGAGTATTAAAGTCTTTCTCTTTAGCTCTTTCTATGTGTTCTAATGCTTCTTTCTCTTGCTTCCTCAGAATAATATTCAAGTCGCCTTTCCATTCTAACAATAGATCATTATCCGAATGGACAACATTTAAGATGTTCAAGCTGTTGTCTCTAAGCTGCATATAATATTCCAAATTAAGAGTTTGAATCATTGTCAAGAGAAACAAATCAAAAAGATTCAGTTCACAAGCTTCTTCCATTGCATCTATGGCAAGGAAATATGAATTTACGAACCGATACACATCTCTTAGATTTGGAAATGCCTCTTTTATATATAGCACATTTTCTATTTGTGAAATATAATTATCTCTTGTAAAAGAATCTATCCTCAATTCTTCAAATTTGCCATTTAGTAATTCAAGTAACTTTTTAAAAGCGACATTCTCATTCGCAGGAAGTTGAAATTCCAAATTGAAAAATTTCTTCAGATAAGTTTCTGCATCATCTATATTCATATTGTTCAGCATACGCCTCAAATGAAGGTTGTCAGCAGCCACGATATAAAAGACATTAGGAAAATCAGCTGTATCACGGATGATTTTTAGAACCATCATCAGTTCCTTGCTTTGCAAACGGTCAACATCGTCAATGGTTATAATGACTGGACGGTCTATATTCATCAGTTCTTCCTTTATCAAGTCGTGTGTACTTTTAAGGGTACTATCATTTCTCATAAAAGAATTCAAATTAAAGGAAAAGCCTTTTCTCTCATACGTGATAGCTGACAATAACAGCTCAACATATTGTTTGATAGATCCATTAAGTTTGGGAAGATACTCTCCAACCTCAATTCGGAATGTGTCAAAAAATTCATTGACAATACCTGTTTCTGTATCACATAACCATGGTTCAAAGTTGATACTTATCATTTTATGGTCACTCTTGCTTACTTCCTCATCAAACATCATCAGAAAGGAAGTCTTTCCTTGACCATAATGTTCGCCAATATGGATTACAAAGGAATGCTTGACCGAAGCTTTATTTTTGCAGAATGATGAATAAATCTTCTCCAATAACAATTTTGCATAGTAACGCCTGTTGAACAAATCGTTTGATGTGGGACCATCAAAATACAGTGGAGAAACCTGCGTATTATCCTCTTCATGGAGTGTAACCTCATACTCATGCCGATGTTGGTAAAAGAACTCTATCAAGAGTGCCAAAAATGCCAAACTCACAGATGTCCAAAAATACTCCTTTACCACAATTGCTTCAAACTTCTTGTAAAAATAGATTGTAATTTCAAAAAGTTGTGGAAGCATCATTATTACGATGAAGACAGCGAAATATATTATGTATCTATGTTCTTTTCTCATCCGATTTTATTTTAATTCAATTTGAGTCATTTAGCTAAATGTAACGGTTTCTGCGTTCTGTCTCAATCTCGCTATCGCCTGTCTTATATCACTTTCACTTTTCCCCATGTCTTTTTTTAAAGCCAAAGCAATCAGATTATATTCGTTCTCTAGTGAAGTACATAATATTCCTGGTGCATCGGTATTAATTGTGACAACAGACTTCTCGTCATTCAATAATGAACAGGTCGGTAATTCAGAGTATTTACTAAAATATCCTATTCTAAGGTTACTTGTAGGGCAAGTTTCTATCGCAATCTCTCTGCGAATGATTTCAGTCCTTATTCTGTCTTGATTGTATTTTACAACTTCTACAATAGTTCTATTCAATTTGAACACCAGAATATCCTCATCGTTTTGTATGTCATTGGGTAATACAAAATCATTTGTGTCAACCCCTTCTGGAGCATTTTTACGAATCCATTCAAGATTGTCTAACAACATTTTCCTTGGCATTGTGACAGTATAATGTTTCCGCTCATAGTACTTGTCTGCATCTGTAAACAATGCCAACAAATGTGCAAGTCTGTTGGGCTTTTGCCAATTCAAATCTGTTATAATTTCGTCTATGGCACGTAATCCATCCACCAAATCATAAAAATTCTCTCCGATATGATATGTCAAATTATCAATACCTTTGTCTCTAAGATATTTGATAATGTCTTCAAAATCCCGAGGTCTCTTCTCTGTATCTGAACCTGCAAAATCCACACCTGCGATTTTCCCTTTTTGCAAAGGTTTGATATATTTGGCAACAATACTTTTAGATTCTTCTATACTGAAAGATTTGGATATAAGCAATATAGCTTTTATCCATTTAGGTTGTTCTCTTTCTTTCAAGAATTCATCACACCCCTTTTCGTTCATTCTAACTTCCATAATGGAATTGTCTTCTTGAAACTTATCAAACAGCATTTGCATTGCTTTCACCATCTGGCTATCGGAATTCTTCACAGTTAGATTATAATTGGAAAGTCCAACAAGATCATTGGCAAGATAATGCTCCATTCGAATTCTATTTTTAATAAGTAGATAAAGATAAAGCCAAGGTGCCATTTTCTTTGCATCCTGATTATTTTCTTCTATCTTTAGTAAGAGATTGTATATAAGCCTTCGTTCGCCTATAAATATACAGTACGGAGATTTTTTAGAATCTTCATCTACATACTTATTTTGGATGCTATAATCCCAAGCCTTATCGACATAACTTTTTCCCAGATATTCTTTAAAAGCTGTTGAACGATAACAAGATACACCCCTCCTACAATCGTCTAACAGCAACTTTGCAATATTGCAGTCTGTCATGCAGTTATAAATGTCTTTTCGCTCTTTTGAGGCTATTGTTTTCCCTTCTTTGAGAAAGCGAAACAAGTAAAAACGGATAATGGAAGCCACCCCAATCCAGTCCATATATGACTTATCGGTGTACTTTTCTTTCCACAGCATAAGAGGTGCATATTGGCGCACTTTTACAGGCCATTCATCAAGCATTATGTCGCCTTCTTGTTTGACCTCCTCAGTTTTTCTTGGGATAATGGTAAACCTGTTCATCAAGTCTATCCAATGTATATAGAATCTATCATTTATCACAGTTTGATGCACATGTAAATCTGTGTACGTTTTTTCTATATCAAACAGAGCCTCGTCTGTTTTTGGTACAAATTCCCATGTAAAATTGTTTCTTTGCCTTTTGTTCTTGTCATTACTAACCATTTTGGCAATAGTCAACAAGTCGCTATCTACAAACTTTACAATTTCCATCCAACGGAAAAGATGCTCATTGTGTATAATGGGAGTTGAAAGGTCTCCATCCACAAAGATGTCGTTGTATTGATTATCACATAGGTAATCGAATAGATGTACATAAATGGAGCTGTTGCGTTTTAAAAATCTTTGTTTCAGTCTTTCAAAAACGGCATGAGTATCCGTTTGTGTCAATTCTGTCATGCGCCAACGTAACAGATGTTCTATAGCTTGCAAAAAAACACCATCAGAAACATTACCACAAACCCTATCAAAAACCTTTGATAAAGGATAATCCAAGAACAAAGCTCTTAATACGCCCCTGCAAATATCCATAAATATCTTCTTTAGTCCGAGAGCCCAAGTTTTACACTCTTTGAACTGAATGCCTTGAGTATATCTGCTTTCGATACAGACTTGTCCATCTTTGGGAACATTTCTTCCCAATCTTCATCAGTTAGGTTTTGAACATCCGATGGGTATAGTGCCATCATTTCCTTTTTTATAAGTTCAGCCTTCTTTGAGGTTTTGAAACCATTGAAGAAGTTTGCGAAACGATTCTCTATGTCTTTGTATTCGTTCAAAGACAAAGCCGGACCTGACTCCAAGATATATCTAAGAGTTTCCCTTTCATTACCTCGAAGTACCTTTATCAATGCATTCAGAAAAGCAAATCTGATAGTATATCGCTTATTGGTTGCAGTACTATAATAGGTTCGCATTTCTGAGTTAATAATACTCTGGTAAAACCTGGCAATTACTTCCAGGCTGTCGCTACTTCCAAAATTCTTCCGAATTCTATTGCTCTTCATGGTTTCCATTATCGCCAGAAGTACTTCCGAATTTCGGATTGTAGCATTTGACATTAATCTGTGCATCATATAGTCATTTGCACAAATATTGTCAATCTCTTCTTGCGGGATTTCATCTTGATGCTCGTCTGCATACTCTTTCCTCTTTACCTCCCTTATCATTTCGTTCAGCAATGACCACTTCTGACTTTTGGCAAAATTGAAAAACAATTCTTCATCGTCATTATCTTTGATGAGAGGAGAGAATTTGTTGTAAGCAAAGGCTATGTTAACTATATTTGAAAAAGGAGCCATCACATCAAAGACAAAGAAATTGGTGTTTTGATAATTGGTCAGGCTGTATGGCATTGACACATTTCGCTTGGCAAGAGAAAAATTTCTCGTATCTCTTTGTCTTAGACCTCTTTTTGTGGTTAATGCGAAAAATTCAATGACTTGGAACTTTTGGATGAAGTCAATTTGAGCCTCTGAAGACATATCATCAAATCTACGGATGCGATCTGCCATAGTACTGAATATTTCGCGGAAATCTTTAACCATGCCACTATATACCTTTGTGTCTCGATACATTTTTGGAGAAGCACTCATAGGGATGAGATCCTCAGGATTGAACGTAAAATAAGCGCCATTCACCAATCTTTGCAAGGCATTGGTACGTTTGAGCCATTGCCCACTCTTGTAGATTTCTTCCTCATCGTTATCGTTTGGATACAAAGCTCCAGCAGTCTCGGTGATTATGTCGTAATTTTCATACATTTTGATGCTGTAAAAAGAACGAATGAAAAACAGCACTAAAGCCCTTTCTTTATCAACATTGCTACGTTCTATCTTGTCTAATAGATAAAACACATCACCAATACTCACATTATAATTATAGTTGTCCGCTTCAAGAATGCCCTCGGTCATGCGGTCTTCTTGAGTGTTTTCTATATATGGAGCAAGCATTGTTACAACAGTCTTATTGATGTTGGTTGTATCTACTACATTTACCAGCGTCATCACCTTCTCCCTGTCTTCTTTTGACAATAGCCTTGTCCATACTTGAAAGAAATACGATTTGAAATCTTCCTTGTTGTTGGCTGTTTCTTTGTTTGAATAAAAATCTGGCATAGATACGAGCATACCTATCAAATGCCTAAGACTTCTCAGATTGTTTGGAACAATAGGGGACACACTTCCTTTATTATTGTAAAATAAAAATCTGGTCTTATCGTAAATCAATCTAACGACCGATTCTTTTACGGAGTTATATGTTTTTTTCTCGCTTTCACTAACCACGTACAGAAAAGGTCTATTACAGAAATCATAAGGCTTTGGCATCATGATGCGATATTCCATCGGTATTAATTTCGTGACATATTTCTGCGCCATTTCCATTGCTCCCAAATACTCTTGTGGTGCTACTTGCTTACTGATATAATTGGATACCACCTCTATAAACTGGTCGATATTCAACGACATCAGAACAATACAGTTATTTGCACAGAGATACTTTCTGATTTGCTCAGCCATCTCATACGCCCCATTTATATTTAAGTCTATGTCATCAATAGGAATGACAAGGAAACGTTGTTTTTCCTTGTCGTTATCCTGTAATGAGTATTCAAGATATGTATCACACAACTTCTGAAACTGATCTTTTAATGCCAAGCCACCAGACAGCCATTCAAGTTCATCTATAGGATCATACAGATTATCACCCTTGTTGAGTTGCGTTAAGCATAGTTTGGCATTGTGAAATTCGGTGAGTAATTTCGTTCTACCTTCAGAGTTAATGTCATACTCTTTTTCTTGCTCTTTTATCTCACGATACATCATGCCTAAAACCAATTCTATCACATTATGGTCTTTGTCAAAGAAAGCCGGATCAATGGTATCCAATACTTTAAATTTTGCCTTTGTCAGATTTTCACATCTGGATTTCAAAGTTTCATTGCTTTCTTTATTAACTATGCATTTTTGCATAAAGTCATCAATTGCAGTCTTTACATGTTCATCCTCTTTGCTATTAATATTTGCAAGCATAGTTTTGATGGTTTCCATACAAGACGTTTTTCCTTCCCCTCGGTCACCACAAAAAGCAAGAATACTTGGTACGCCTTCTTTCTTCTTACTTGTCAATTGGTGTATTTGCAGCAAAGCGTGAGTATATTGATCCTTAAAAAGCGATTCCGCATAGTTCGCTTTTTCTTTGACCACAATATCTTCTTGACCTCTATAAAATGTCAGTATGTTATTCTCTTTTATTTCCATCATTCTTTATAGTTCGTGTAAAACGGGCTACTAGGCTCCATCCCCGAGAAAAGTAGCTTAATTAAAAAAAGGGGAGAGGGATCCGTTCGCCCGTATATCTATTATTTTATTCCATGTATCTTCTTCCATAAAGCAAACCAAGTTCTGAACAAAGGTTCGCTCAATGCCTCGGTAGGATAATGCTTCACGAAGCGTAAGTTGCGCAAACTCATTCTGAGATAGCGATGAAATTTGCTTTCATTCTCCTTACTTCCAAGTCGAGTGTCATATTGTCCAAAATTGCCTCCTTGCATGATTTCAGACAACAAAAAACGACCTTCATACACATCTGTAGGAGCAATCATTTTCTCCTTTGGTAGTCCTAACGTCTCATGCAGCACATACATCACCGCCTGTGCAAACTTCCACAATCCGAGGTGTTTTAGCTCACGTTGCAATACTGCCTTATTTGTTATATTGCAATCGGTGTTTCGTAAAACAAAGTAGTAGTCTATTAATTGACGTAAGCCAATACCCTCAGTGAACACATGGCGAAAGAGATGAGAGAGGATATATATAAAATTAAAGCTCATCGTTGGCACAGTAATTTCCCATATCCATTTGGTAACGTAACGACATTCGAACATTGCAAATCCATCACCTCCTTAAACCATTTCTGCATCCTGCTATTATGAATAGGGAAAAACATATATGAAGGAGTAAAATGCACCTCTATTGCCGTTTTCATCACAGGGAAGTCTGCATGGTGATAACGCACCACCTGGTTCGGACACACCTTGTTGACATATAGCATCACCTTCTTCCTGCCTCCAGCAAGATAGATATCAACATCCCCAGGTGTTCGCATATAAGGGTTAGGATAAAGCAAAGCGTTACCTTGCCCTTTCAAGATACAATTGCGGAACCCCACTTGCTTAAAATTCTTACACACCTTAGCAGAATCCATAAACAAGCGGACATTCTGTTGCCGTATCTTCTGTGCTACTCCCATCCATTTCATTAGCAACTCAGAATCAGGAGCCAGTTCCTTTGGCAACCGTTGGATACCGTGAAACAGCACACCAAGCAAAGCCTGCTTCTGAGCAATACAATACAGCTCCTTCCAATCCATCTCCTTCAAAGAACCAGGTATTTCCTTGGCAGAACCAATGCAGAATCGCAAGAAATCAAAGAAAATCTTTTGTTGTTTCAACATAAAGTTGTACTTTTGCACGCATGAAACAAGCCATACGCATCATATTATCCTACATAGCAGCTATCATCCTCCTACCGATAGCCTTACTATGTAAGTTCTTCCGAAGAAAGTAATCCTACTTTTTTCGGAAAGGATTCTTGTATATTCCCAAGAGCTGCTTACCGAAGTAATAGAAGAACTGCATATCATCCACGAAATAACGCTTGAATAGGCGCTTTGGTTCCTTCATACAACGATACAACCATTCCATGCCGATTTTCTGCCAAATCTTAGGTGCACGTTTCAATGTTCCAGCTTCGAAGTCAATGGTAGCACCCAGAGCCATAAACACCTTTACACCCGGCATCTTATCACGATACTTCATAATCCACTTCTCCTGCTTTGGAGCACCCACACCAACGAGTAGTACATTTGCACCACTCTCGTTCACGATGCGAACCAACTCCTCACATTCTTCCTCATTCTTCTCGAAGCCAAAGGAAGGAGAATGAGCACCTACAACCATCTGGTGACCTACCTTCTCATTGATACGTTCCATAGCCTTGGCAGCAATTCCCTCCTTGGCACCAAGCAAGAAAATCTTGCAGTCTGCATCATCCTTATGATACATATAATAAGAAGTAAAGAAGCTGGAACCCGGAATCGCTTCCTTGATTGGGGTCTTCAACAACTTGCCGAACAGGTAGAGGATCTTACTGTCACACACCACCCATTCCGACTTCTGATACACATCATAAAACTCCTTGTCCTTCTGAAGCTTAATCAGATGATCAAGATTAGGAGTCACAAGAACACCCTCCTTCAAGTTCTCCAAGAGTTCCTGACGGGTAATGTTCTGAATATCTATATTTAATACTTTTACAGTTTCCATTTCTTCTTTTATGTTAAATCTTATAAATCTGTAAATTCTCACAATCTTGAAAACTCCAAGATTTCATTTAATAGAGTTCGGACATCTTCAAAGATTTCATCTTCACTCATTTCCCTGGCAATATCAAACTTCGATATCCTGAAGTGTTCACATACAGGGTAAACCAATTCTTTAGCATCCCTGTCAAAAAGAACTCCGTTCGATGCCGTCTTATCGGATTGCTTATAGTCAACGTTGACTATAACACCTAAAGTCCCAATATAGTCATTTACTTCTTTTAGGCACTCATCGTAGCTTTTGCCCCCACCTTGTCTTTCAACAAGTCTTGCAATGGCCTCTGGACAAATTAAGTAACTCTCCATTTCCCATCGTCTCCATGTTCGATACCTTAGTTCACAATTTCCATCATGAACATCGTTGGCAAACTGCTTGTCATGTAAAGATTTCATTGTATCATGATAATCTCTGTTATCACGATCATTAAGACTTAATACTTTTAGGTCAACAATCGTATTTCTAAGAAAATTATAGAAAGCTTTTCGTTCTTTATGTTTTGTAGCTGTAGCCCAAATCGTTATATTGTTTGGCCAGATGTCAAATTTGTTGCAAAAGATTTCCAAAAACTTAGCATCACTATTATTCTCCACCAATAAAGCTTTTTTGTTTCTCTGAAGAGACTCCAATAAAGGAAAGAACTCAGTCCCTAATGAAGATAATACCAAGCATTTGCCTTCTTCTCCTATCAAATATTTAGGATTACCTTTGACAATAGATAAAATTTCAGCATAATCAAAAGCCTTTATCACCTCAGATGAATGTGTTGCAACTATAACCTGCTTGTGTTGTTTGGCGGCAATCTGTTTTAGGTCTTCAAACAATTCACTCTTTAACACACAGTGTAAATGGGAGTCAGGTTCATCCAACAATAGAACGTCTATATCGGGGGTCAACACAAAAGTCAAGACACTTAACCACTGCAAAAAGCCTCGTCCCTCCATCATAATGTCACGCTCATTGTACTTTGGAAAAGGAGCGAATCGCTTACCTTTAATTTCTCCTTTCCTAAAATTGATTTGTACATGAGTATGAAACTCTGGATCGAATCGTTTAGGATAAAGCACACCCCGAAATACCTTAAATACATATTGGTTCAAAATATCGTATGGATCATTTTCTCTTATATATTTAAGGTCTGCATCACTTAAACGCATACGTCCATTTTTTCTATCGTTTCTCAATTTAATATTTTGCAGCCAAAGCTCCATAATTTGATTCCGCAAAATAGCACCAGCAAGTCCTTGCCCAATGAGTTTATTCCTGTAAGCTTTTGAAAACCATTGTTCCTTGCTGCCGATGCCCGCAAATGTGGGAAGATAAGCAATTTTAGGCAGAATATCTTCTTCCACCAAGTTTGATGCAGTAGGCTTTATATATAAACGTTCCTGAGCTAAAGCCAAACTAATTTCCAAAAACTTTTCAATTCCGGAATTATCGTCCCAATAGCACTTTATGGAAAGAGAATAACCACCCAATGCTGTAAGATTTGTCCATAAAGACTTGAATGACGGAAGATTTATCGGGGTGAAATCATCTATAGTTATACCATAACCATCTCCTCTAAAACCATTCAATAGGGCTTTAGGACTCTTTTCATAAATCAATACCGTTTTACAATATTCCCATGTTGCCAAAGCATGTAACAATGTGGTCTTGCCGGAATTATTTCCACCAACAAGTAATATCATATTGGGATGCAACTCGAAAGTTGTATCCTTGTATTTCATGAAATTATGTATTTTTATTTTCTTTATGAACATTTTATAAAATTTATCTATTTCCCAAACTCTTTAATTCTTTGTTCCTCTTTCAAAGAGCAAACAAGCAGTTGCCCATTTTTCTCGGCAACAATATAGCCATCCAAGCCCTGAACCACCACTTTGCTTTCATCGGCTGCATGGACCACGCAGTTCCTGCATTCATACAATCGGATGTCCTTGCCTACCTTGGCATTGCCAGCCTTATCCTGTGGAAGCAGGGTACGAAGGCTGCCCCAACTGCCTAAGTCGCTCCAGCCAAACTCGGCTGGTAGGGTATAGATTTCCTTCGACTTCTCCATCACGGCATAGTCGATACTTATCTTCTCGCAGGTTGGGAAGAGTTTGCCGACTACCTTTTTCTCCTGTTCGGTATAGAAAGAAGGTGCCATCTCATCCATGATGCTGGCAAGGTTTGGCTGGAAGGTACGGATTGCCTTGCTGATGGTATCGATGTTCCATACGAAGATTCCGGCATTCCAATAGTAATTGCCGGCGTCAAGGTATTGCTCGGCTGTCTCCAGGTTTGGCTTTTCCTTGAAAGCCTCTACCTTGTAGATTTCATCTACGGATGTTGGCTCTGCTGCGGCGATATAGCCGTAGCCTGTTTCCGGGCGGCTTGGCTTAATACCGATGGTAACGATGGCGTTCTTATCGGATGTATAGTTCAAAGCCTTGCTGAGCACTCGCTGATACTCCGAGGTATTAATGACTAGGGCATCGGATGGGGTCACCACGATGTTGGCATCAGGATGCTTCTTCTGGATTTTCCAGCAAGCATAAGCTATACATGGAGCGGTATTGCGAGCCTCCGGCTCTGCT
>ULVN01038411.1_pt1 | contig 50761 bp, 40 predicted proteins | sample 1959491 | NCBI WGS metagenome assembly ULVN01 (sample SAMEA4835787, study PRJEB28245) | human gut metagenome | biome: gut microbiome; material: fecal sample | place: Denmark | collected 2008 | reverse complement strand
ACAGCTTTATAAAACGCATCATGCTCAGTGCTGTATACATTATGGAAAAGAAGACATTCATACACGTTAGTTTTTCACCGCATCACAGGCACCTCGAAGAGCTGACTGTCGCCTTGGAAAGGCTGGCAGCTTAACGAACCCTGAAAACGATTTCTTAGACATGCCTGAACAAGGCATGAGACTCTGCATGCCCATAAGCCAAATTCGGGAATGATTTAAACCTTGAAAACATCCGTAAGCGGCTATTGGAGACATCTTAATAACGGTATAAGTTCGACAATACGTCAGATCCTATCCGACAGTTTAGCATTCGTAGAAAAGAGAAACAGTCTTAGGACGGTATGAATTATTCAGGCTAAGGAGTATCTTCAAAAAAAGCCACAGCGTACCGGACGCTGTGGCTTGAAAACTTATGCTTGTGAATGATTAGAGGCTAAACTTGTAGCCCAGAGTGATCTGGAAGACGCTGTTCTTAGAATCGCTCCAGTCAGCAACCTTTGTTACGCCCCAGTTGTAACGGGCATCAAGCACCACTGGTACAGTGGGAAGCTCGTAGCTCAAACCGACGGGGATAGAGAGGTCCACGCTCTTGGCATCAACATCTTTTGAAGCTGTCCATCCTGCATAATTGCCGGACATCTTGCTGTTCACGTTAAAACCTGGCTGAACACCAAGCTTCACGGCAAGACCCTTGGCTACGTAAACATTAGCCAAGATAGGCACATTCACATAGTCGAGCTTGTAAGTGGCATCGCCATTCTTAGCTCCTTGCTGAGAATAAAGCGCACCAAAACTCAGACTGAAGATGTCTGTTGCCTGATACTCGAACTCAGCACCAGCTGCAACACCATAACGAGGGTCACCACCATCGTTCTTTGTCAGACTTGCAATGTTCAGACCTACCTTTGGCTGCAGTGTGAATGATCCTACTGCGTGCTGAGCGAAAGCGCCCACAGACGACAGCATGACAGCTGCCATGAGAAGTAACTTTTTCATAATACCTAAAATTTAGTTTTGTCTTTTATTTGTTGTTATTATCCTTTTTCTATCTTTCTAAATCTAACGACGACGAAGTACTGAAAAAGTAACAGCGCAGTGGGCGGAATTAATCTATTTTTACATAATTGCTTAAAAAATCTGTAGTAATATATTCGCTTTTTTCTTTGAAATATTCCATAAGTCGACTAAAGAGCGGAGACTGCTGCAGCGTATCGGGATGACCGGTGAGTAGCAGTTGGCGACGGGCGCGCGTGAGGGCTACGTTGAGTTTTCGGTCTACGACACGACCGTTTTCGTCGAAGCTGTTGGCCGTGAGGAAGTCGAGTTGATAGCGTTGCTGAATCGTGAACGAATAGATGATGACGTCGCGTTGCGAGCCCTGGTAGCGCTCCACGGTGTCGATGCTGATGCGCTCCAACAGCGGATCATTGAGTTTCTCAAGCTCTTTGCGGATCATGGCGATCTGGTTGCGGTAGGGCACGATGACGCCGAGCGTGGTGTCGGCATCGAAGTCCTGACCATAGAAACGGCGGATGCGCTGCGACAACAGGGCCACAAGACGCGCCTCATAGCTGTTGACTTTGTCCGAAATCTCGGGTTGCCGGCAGTCGGCAGAGGCGAAGAAGAGACAGCGGTGAGTCTTCAGCAGTTCGTCCAAGCTGTCGAGAGCGGGCGAGAGATAGTTGAGCGATGTCTCTTGCTGATGCGGTAGTGGCACGGGAGAGATGTTTTCCTCGGCATAGAAAGCCTTGCCGGGAAAGTCTGCAATCTCGGGGTGCATACGGCCCTGGTGGTGGAGCGTGCCGATGAAGTCGGTGCGTCCGGCGCGCAACTCCTGGCGGATGAGTCGCTCAAAAAGACTGTTCTTGCAGCTCGTCAGGCCGATGGCTTGCAATTCCGGCTCGGTGATGGCCGCACTTCCTTCGTTTTGTTGTACCACGGCAGGCAGTTGCTTATAGTCACCGATAAGGATAAACTTGTCGATGTCGCAGCCACTCATGGCGGCTTTATCGCGTGAATGCTGTTTGCCCGCCATACTGTTCTCGCCTTGATGACTGGCGAGGAGTCCGATGAGATTGGGCTCCAGAATCTGAGAGCTCTCGTCGACGATGGCCAGCGTGAAGTGTTTCAGCGCAAAGAGATAGGAGCGTGACTGCATCATCGAGGTGGTGCCGACGACGACGTGCGCCGTGAGCAACTTCTTCTGCATGTCGCTGAGCTTAGGCTTGTCGCCGATTTGGTTTTGCAGCAGCCAAGGCTGATACTGAGGATCGCAGCTCAGCTCACTGCCAATCCTCAAGAACGAGATGCCGGCCTTGACGAGCATGCCGCAGATCTCATCGACGGCGCGGTTGGTATAGGCCATCAGCAACAGATCGGCCTGCTGTCCTGAGGGTGAGGGCGTGGCGAGGGCTTCCTCCACCATAAAGCGCAGTGCCATGCTGGTCTTACCCGTTCCCGGTGGTCCGACGAGGAGAAAGAAGTCGCGCGCCTGCTTGGCTCGCGTCAACATGGCGTCGAGGTCGGGGAGATAAGAGTGGGAAAGCGTCAAGTTCTTGTCGGCCTGAGGCGTACGCTGGCCCAGGAGCAGTGCCTTGCGGTCGGCTGTAGAGGTGATCAACTCATAGAGCGCACCTATGGCCGCACTGCCTCCGGCGTCGCTGCTGCCGTGCTCGACACACCACACAAAAGGCTTGTCGGCCTTGCTGATAGGTTCTCCTGCCCGCAGTGTGCGGCGGTAGGGCAGATGGTTGAAGATGTCGGCATTCTGCTGTCCGTCGGTCAGCAACACGGTGATGCGGTCGGTATGGATGTCCTCCAAACCGCCCTTGAAGAGTAAGGCCTTGCGCACGTCGGGCTCTTCGTCCTGTGGATAGGCATAGAGATAGACCATGTCGCCCCGCCGGAAGTTGGGCAGGAAGTCCTCACCCTGGTCGGGTACGGCGAGCGTGATGCGGTCGTAGCCGTTATAGTCGTTGCTTTTCTCCTTGCTGACGATCTTCAGTCCTGTGTAGATATTGCCGGTTTCGCGTTTTTCAGCCAGCGGCATGTTCCATAGCGAAGCCGCGCAGTTGCCCGTGCCCTCGACGACGCCGACCTTCGATAGCAGGTTTTCCTTGATGACAAACTGCATCATTCGACAAAAGTAAGCCTTCTCCAGTGGCGTGAGAAAAGCCAGAGGCTGCAGCTGTGCGTTGAGTTGTGGATAGAGATAATTGTTGTAGAAGAAGTCGCATCTGCCTGCCACGTTGAGGTTGTCGGCCGTCAGCAGCGGCAGGTAAGGGGCGAAGCCGTGCTCAGCGATTTGGAATTCCTGGGCCACAGCCTCATTGCGGAAGCGGATGGCCTCGTAGTAGAGTTTCATCAATCGCGTCACGTTGAGCAGTCCACCGGGTAGCGCGTATTTGGAGTAAAGCAGTCGGATGTCGGTGCGCGTGGCGTGGAAGTTGTAATAGAGTATGCCGTAGTAGAGCAGCAACTGCACGTAGTGTTTCTCCACGGCTTTGATGCCGTTGGTCGTATCTGGCCGTTCGATGAGCATGTTGCGTCCCGACTTCTGCTCGACGAGCAGTTGCAGATCGGTGGTCATCAGGTCCACACGTCCTTGGATGCCGAGTTGCTCGCAGACAAAGGAGGGTTCGAGGATGGCGTGATCCATGTTGAAGTGACGGCGCAGCTCCGCGACGGCCTGCTGCAAGTTCCGGATTTGCATGGCGGCATCGTCCTTGAAGCGGCGTGCGTCGAAGTCTGTGCAGGTGCTATACTCCAGTGCTTTCTCCCGAAAATTGTCGCGCAGCGTTTGAGAAGCGTTGAAGTTTGGATTGTTAATGATGTCGTCGAGTGCACTGCCGGCAAAGTTTCCGAGCAGGATCGGCTGGGTGTTGGCTTTGGGCCTCATACGGCTGACGAGGTAGAGAAGTGGCGAGTGACCATACTCCATGAAGCAGGATGCGATCGTGCTGATGTCGAGCAGGAAGTCCGGCTCTACGATGATGATGCGCGGATAGATGTCGTCTCCTTCCACCTGACAGTCCAGCAGATTGAGATGCATGCCTTCTTTGAGGATAGAAGCCAGGTAGCCCATGTCGGCATATTGGTTGTCCTCGCAGTAGTGAACCGTCATCGGTGACACGGCTCCATCCTCATCAACGACAACGGAAATGGTGCTGTTGTCCCACGAGCGAACGAGACAACGCTTGTTGGGCGCGTTGACATGGAGGTGCTCCTGCTTGGGTTGCAGGTCGCGGGGCAGTCGGATGGAGAGCGACGGTGGTATGTCGGTATGGAGCACACGGCTGACGAAGACGGCAAGGGCACGTGCGTCGTGGAGCAAGTCTTCGGGCAACAGCGGCAGACTTTGGTTGGAGTGGCGGCGCATCTGCCTGACGGCATTCGCCTCGTCGGTGGGCATGTGGTGCTGCCGCAACAGCGTTTCGACTTGCGCATTGAGGTCACCGAAGCCGTAGCGTGTATCTTTCAACCCTTCGGCACAGACGAGGACGAGTGTCTCGTGCATGAGTTTGTTGGCTGTGGCACTGCCCTGCTGGGCGAGCAACGCCTCGATGCGCTGGAAAAACTCACCGGCAAGCTGTGCGGCGGAAGTGGTGGCGTGGATAGTGTGTTCGGTAGAGAGCATAAGCGGATCGGATGGATGGGGCTGGCGTGGCGTCAAGAGCGTGACAGTCCCCTTGTGGTTTCTATTTCTGAGCGTTCAAAAGAGAGTCTTTCTCCCAGTCGATCAGTTGCTGCTTGAGTTCCTTTCCCCAGTGATACTCGCCAGTGGTTCCGTCGCTATGGATGATGCGGTGGCAGGGAATGAGCATGGCGATGGGGTTTTGAGCGATGGCTGTTGCGACGGCTCTGACGGCTTTTGGCTCCCCAATGCCCTTTGCGATGTCGAGATAAGTAGCGGTGTGACCGAAGGGCACCTTCTGAACCTCATTCCACACGCGCAGCTGGAAGTCAGTGCCTTTGATGTCGAGTTTGAGGGGATGGTCATAGCCCTCGAAGATAACGCGCTCTACGGTTTGCGCCATAGTGTCGTTTTGCGTTGTCGGCGTATAGACGCCCCATCGCTTGGCCAGTTGGTGGATGGTCTCGAGCCGGTTGTAATCCAAGAACTGCAAATCGCAGATGCCCTCCCATGTGCGTGCCACGATGATATGGCCGAAAGGAGAGTCACTAAATCCATAAACTATTTGTCTCATAATTTGCAAATCTACATAAAATAATAAGAAAACCAAAAGAAAAGATGTATTATTTTTATTTCTGAAAAAATAATTGTATTTTTGCACTTGTAATAATATAAGACATCTTTACTAATAAATACCTAAGCGTTATGAACAAAACAATCATCCTATCCGCAATGATGCTGATGGCTTTGGGAGCACGCGCCGCACAGAAGCCCACAACGGCTAAAAGCGTGGTGGAGCCAACGTGGACGGAATGGCACGACCAACAGGTCAACGAGGTCAACCGTTTCCCGATGCACACCAGTTTCTTCGCCTATGAGAATGGGCAGAAAGCGCTTGCGGGCGACATCACCCGCTCTGCCAACTACCTGTCACTTGAGGGACCTTGGAAATTTCTTTGGGTGGCCAATGCCGACCAACGCCCAACGGACTTCTACAAAACCGACTTGAACGACGCCAATTGGAAGACGATGCAGGTGCCGGGAATGTGGGAGCTCAACGGCTTCGGTGACCCGGAATATGTCAATATCGGTTTTGCATGGCGCTATCAGTTCGACTGGAAGCATCCGCTCAACGTGCCTACAAAGGACAACCACGTAGGTTCTTATCGCCGGGAGATCGATTTGCCGGCCGACTGGAACGGCAAGCAGGTCATCGCCCATTTCGGTTCTGTGACCTCAAATATCTATCTCTATGTCAACGGACAATATGTGGGATACAGTGAGGATGCAAAGGTTGCCGCTGAGTTCGACATTACGAAATATGTCCATCCCGGAAAGAATCTCATCGCTTTTCAGACGTTTCGCTGGTGCGACGGCTCGCTCGACGAGGATCAGGACTTCTGGCGGCTGAGCGGTGTAGCCCGTCAGTGCTATCTCTTCGCACGCGACAGCAAGGTGCAGGTCAACGACATCAGACTGACACCGGACTTGGAGAATGACTACAACGACGGTGAGTTGCTCATCGATGTCAATGTCAAGGGCAACCCGACGATCGACTTCCAACTGCTCAACGAGAACGATTTCGTCGTAGCCAAGTCTACCGCTAAGTTGGTCGGGCGCAAGGAGGGCACTGCCCGCTTCATGCTTCGCAACGTAAAGAAGTGGACAGCAGAGACACCTTATTTATATACGCTCCTTGCCACCGTCAAAGACAGCCGCGGCAATGTCGTGGAGGTCATCCCGCAAAAAGTCGGTTTCCGCAAGGTGGAAATCAAAAACAGTCAGCTGCTCGTCAATGGACAGCCCGTGCTCATCAAGGGTGCTGACCGCCACGAAATGGATCCCGACGGAGGATATGTCGTCACCCTCGACCGCATGATTCAGGATATCAAGGTCATGAAACGGTTGAACATCAATGCAGTGCGTACTTGTCACTATCCCGACGATCCACGCTGGTATGACCTCTGTGACGAATATGGTCTCTATGTCACCGCTGAGGCCAACCAGGAAAGCCACGGCTTTGGCTACAAGAGCGACTCTGAGGCTAAGAAGGAGAATTTTGGCCTGCAAATCCTGCAGCGCAACCAGCACAACGTGGCAATCAACTTCAACCATCCCAGTGTCATCGTGTGGAGCTTGGGCAACGAAACGGTTGACGGACCTAATTTCACCGCTGCTTACAAATGGGTCAAGAGTCAGGATCAGAGCCGTCCCGTGCAGTATGAGCAAGCTGGAAGAACCGGAGCCAACACAGACATCTTCTGCCCCATGTACTACACGCCGTGGGACTGCGAAGCCTACGCCAAAGATCCGAAATACACACGCCCGCTGATCCAGTGCGAATACAACCACACAATGGGCAACTCGGGTGGTAACCTCAAGGAATATTGGGATCTTATCCGCAAGTATCCTAAATTCCAGGGCGGCTATGACTGGGATTTCGTGGATCAGGGACTCCACCGTCAGCCCGACTTCAAGGCTGGCCGCACGGTAGCCGATTACGACGCTATCGCCGCAAAGTATGAGCCCGGAACCGGAAACATGGCTCCCGAATACACCTATGGCGGGGACTACAACAAGACAGATGCCAGCGACAACAACTTCAACTGCAACGGTATCATCGGCCCCGACCGTCAGCTCAACCCCCACGCTTATGAGTTGGCTTATCGGTATCAGAACATTTGGGCTGAGCCCGTGGATCTGAAAGCCGGAAAGATCTCGGTCTACAACGAGAACTTCTTCCGCGATCTGAGTAACTATAAGCTTGTTTGGACTTTGCTCCAGGACGGTAAGGCCGTACAAAACGGTGAGGTTGCTGACCTGAACGTTGCTCCTCAGCAGCGCGCCACACTGACACTGCCCTATCAGGTACCGGCTACGGGCGAGGTGATGCTCAACGTCGATTTCCAACTGAAGGAAGCTGAGCCGCTGATGACAAAGGGACAAACCGTCGCCTACCGTCAGATGACCGTACGCGAACAGACGGCTCCGGCTGCCTGCTGCGCTATGAAGGAAGAAGGAAAAGCCGACAAGGACAGCAAGATCAAGGTGAAGGACGACAAGAAGACCGCCACTATCACTCTGAGCAACAAGGCCGGTCTCGACATCGTCTTTGACAAACAGACCGGTTGGCTCAAGGAGTACACCGTGGGCGGCAGCAATCTTCTGCCTGACGGTGGCACGCTGAAACCAAACTTCTGGCGCGCCGTGACCGACAACGACATGGGTGCCGGACTGCAAAAACAGTTTGCTGCTTGGAGAAATCCGGCCATGAACCTCAAGACGATCGCCGTTGATAAGGACAACAATGTGGTGACCGCTGTCTATGACATGCCCGACGTGAAGGCTGAGTTGACCATGACTTACCAAGTAGAGCCTTGCGGCAAGATGACCGTGACAGAGGCTATGAAGCTGACGCCGGGCGCAAAGGTCAGCGATCTGTTCCGCTTCGGCTTGAAGATAGACTTGGCTTACGACATGGACCGCAGCACATTCTATGGCCGCGGACCTATCGAAAACTATGTCGACCGCAAGAGCAGTGAGCGGCTCGGTATCTATACGCAGACCGCCGACCAGCAGTTCTATCCCTACATCCGTCCACAGGAGACGGGGACGAAGAGCGACATCCGTTGGTGGAAACAAACCAACGCACAAGGTATCGGACTGCGCTTCACGGCTGCCAAACCGTTCTATGCAAGTGCCTTGCATTACAATATTTCTGATCTCGACGAAGGACTGGAGAAGGATCAGCGCCATCCCTACCAAGTGCCAAAGAGCAAGTATACAGAGCTCTGTCTTGACTTGGCACAATACGGTGTGGGCGGCATCAACAGCTGGGGTGCCCGTCCGTTGAAGGAATACCAACTGCATGCACAGAACATGACCTTCAAGGTCACGATCGCACCAGTGAAGTAATCTGATGTCCGCAGGCCGGACTGAGTATTTGGGAGTGACCGGCCGCGGACATGCTAAAGATAAAAACGTAATAATGAAAAAGATGATGATGATGGCCGCAGCGTTGGCCATGCAGTGTACCATGCTTCATGCCGCCGAGGGCGACACGATCTCTTTGAGTGAGAAATGGCTGTTCAAGATTGCGGAAAGTGCCACGGAGTTGCCGAGGCATTTGGAGACCTATGGGTTCGACGACACGCAATGGTTGCTCCAAAAAGTTTCCGGTACTTGGTCTGTACCGGCCGACTGGGCAATGAAAAACTATGCCGGTGCCTATCGCGGTTGGGTGAAGATGCCCGCAGAGTATAAGAAGCGCCGTGTATTTCTGCATATCGGCTATGTGCCGGCTGTGGCCAACATCTACATCAACGAGCATTTCTTGGGCAAAACCGGGCAATTGGCTCAGACTGAGTTCGACATTACGCCTTACATCCGCTTCGACCGTCGCAATCTGTTTGCATTCAGCATGTCGCGTTACGAGGGTGGAGAGCCCATGCATGCAGAGGATAAGGCAGGGTTCACGACCGGCATCTATGTCTATGCACTGCCACAAGGCGAGGCACCAGCTCCCGCCTTTCAACCCGAGAAAGCCGTGGCAGGAAGTAGAGTGGCAGACCGCCAGAGCGTGGAACCTTACCGTGGCTTCCTCGATACCAAGGAGCGAATGGCGGAAGACGCACAGTTGTTGCGTAATTTAGGCTTCAATGCTGTTACCTACAACAAGTTCTCCTCTGACCCAGATTTCATTGCCGCTGCCCGCAAGGCTGGCCTGCAGGTGGTCAGCGACAAACCGTTGACAAGCACGGCTTTCGTGGATGCTGACCGGCATCTCGTCAGTGCTGCTTATCGCTATCTGCCTCAGACGACCTTCTCGTTCCAAAACGTAATCAACAACGGAGAGGCAGAGGCTGCCAAGCGACTCAACGGCGGGGCTCTGAAAATCAAACGCTCGAAACGTATCATCACCATTAAGAACAAGGCCTGCACCGTGGTCTTTGACCGACAGACAGGATTTCTCGCAAGATATATGGTCGGTGGTGTGGAGTTGCTGCCAATGTCAGGAGAGGGTGGTCTGCGCCCAGCGATGGACGCAACGCTCGTCAGTCTCAATTCTGTGAAACCGAGAAAGGGACAGCCCGCCACGGTGTCGGCCGTCTATGATCTGCGCAACGGCAAACGGCTGACATGGAAATATACGGTACTGCCGCAAGGCGTGATGATCGTCACTCTGCCTGCGCAGCAGCAGGTGAGCCTCTTGGCTTCGCCGCGGCTCAACCACTCGTTGTTTCTGGCTCAGGACTTGAAAGGTGAGACACAGCTGACTTCGCTCCTCGCTCCTCGCCCTCGTGTGCTGACCGCCACCTTGACTGGTGCAGACCACAAGGGGGTGATGCTGGTTGGCAACGGGCCGCTCACCGTCGGACAGACCTCGGGCAACTGCCTGACCATAGAGCCGGAGTCGGCACATTGCGTGCTGACCTTCCTGCCAAAATGATTTGTTTAGAAACATAACATCCTATATTTAACTCGTCTCTCTTCCTTCCCCGGCTTGTACGGGAGGAGGGAGAAGACACAACAATCATTACTTATGAACCATACTACTAAAATGTTTGTCTCGCTGGCCCTTGGCTTGCTCTCCATCACGGGGGCATCGGCTCAGCGACAGTTGACCATCAACGCCAAGCCGGGTGCGCCCATCCAGCCGACGATGTACGGTATCTTCTTCGAGGATATCAACTTCGGTGCTGACGGCGGGCTCTATGCCGAGATGGTCGAAAACCGCAGTTTTGAATTTCCGCAGCGACTGATGGGCTGGAACACCTTCGGCAATGTCAGCATCAGCGACGTGAAACCGGCCTTTGACCGCAATCCCCACTACGTGGTATTGGAGAATGCCGGTCACGACCAAAAGTTCACCGGACTGGAGAACCGTGGCTTTTTCGGCATGGGACTGAAGAAAGGTATGAACTATGACTTCTCGGTCTTTGCCCGCCTTCACGACTTGCAGGGCAAGGAAGCTAAGATTCGCGTGGAACTCGTCGACGACCAGGACAACCCTATCGACAAGAAGGAGATCACCATCACGAACAACCAGTGGGCTAAGAAAACGGTGACGCTCACCTCCAACAAGACTGTTGAGAAAGGCTTGATGCGTGTCTTCCTGGAGAGTGCCGACGGCGTAGACCTCGATCATGTCAGTCTTTTCCCTGAAGATAACTGGCATGGATTGCGGGCTGATCTCGTGAAGGACTTGGAAGATCTTCATCCCGGCATCTTCCGCTTCCCCGGCGGATGTATCGTCGAGGGTACCGATCTGGCCACACGCTATCAGTGGAAGAACAGTGTGGGACCGGCTGAGAACCGCCCGCTCAACGAGAACCGCTGGAACTATACCTTCCCGCATCGTCTCTATCCCAACTATTACCAGACCTATGGTCTTGGCTTCTATGAGTTCTTCCTGCTATCGGAGAAGATTGGAGCAGAACCGTTGCCGGTGCTGAGCTGCGGCCTTGCCTGTCAGTTCCAAAACAAGGACGATGACAAAAACGCGCATGTGGCTGTCGACGACTTGCAGTCGTATATCGACGATGCCCTCGATTTGATAGAGTTCGCCAATGGTGCTACAACCACCAAATGGGGTAAGTTGCGCGCTGAGATGGGCCATCCACAGCCGTTCAATCTTAAGCAGATCGGTATCGGTAACGAGCAGTGGGGACCGCTTTATCCCGAGCGACTGAAGAAGTTTGTGGAGCAGATACGCGCTAAATATCCCAATATCAAAATCTGTGGAACGTCGGGACCTTCTGCCAGCGGCAAGGACTTTGACTATGGTTGGGAGCAGATGCGCAAGATAGGAGTGGATCTTGTCGATGAGCACTACTATATGTCGCCCGACTGGTTCCTCAAGAACGCAGGCCGATATGACAATTATTCCCGTAAGGGTCCGAAGGTCTTTGCCGGAGAATACGCCTCGCACGTCAAGGGCGTGGACGATCAGCCTACTGTGGCAAAGAACAATTTCGAGGCTGCTCTTTCCGAGGCTGCCTTCATGACGGGCTTGGAGCGCAACGCCGACGTGGTGTATCAGGCTACCTATGCACCGCTTTTCGCACATGTCGAAGGCTGGCAGTGGCGTCCCGACCTTATTTGGTTTGACAACCTGCGCTCGGTGCGTTCGGTCAACTGGTATGTGCAGATGCTCTATGGCACCAATAAAGGTACAAATGTAGTCAGCCTTACAGAGAACGGTAAGCCCGTGGAGGGTAAGGACGGCCTCTATGCCAGTGCGGTATGGGATAAGTCGATGAAGAGATATATCGTGAAGATCGCTAACACCGGCGACCAGCCGCAGCAGGTCACCTTCTCCTTCCGTGGTGCCAAGATCTCCGGACAGGCTAAGGTCACTACACTCCACGCCGATGATCCACGTGCGGTGAACACGCTGGATAAACCCAATAATGTGGTGCCGCAGCAAAGCTCTGTGGAGATTAACGGAAACGCTTGCACGGTGACGATCCCTGCCAAGACTTTCGCTGTGTATAGATTCTAAAAGAGATCCCTCTACTAAAAATAAAAAGCATGATGAGCTGTTGGCTCACCATGCTTTTTTTGTGATCGCTGATTTCTTCAACCTTGATGTGTCGTGTAAAGAGCTGATTTGAAGATGGTAAACAGCCGTCTGCCAATTGTCCGACGTTTTTTTATCATTAGAGAGACCTGCTTTGATCAGAAGGAGAGGCTGATGTAAGCCATCGTTTGTTGTCTTTTGAGTCACAGAAACCGAAATTCCTATTTCAGCGCATGTAAGACTTGTGTGGCCGCATTTGTAGCGAACTGAGCGTCATAGCCTGCGTTGAGGTGCAGCGTGCCCAACAGTTTGTCGTTGGTATTGATGAGGATCTGGTATTGTCCGATAGTGTAGGGCGTGGCAGAATTCTTGGCCGAGATGCTTGTAATGCTGTCGAAGGGGATGCACTTGCCTGCTGCGATGAGAAAACGGCCGGCGGAATAGATGAGTATCACACCAAACGGCTCGTTGGCTCGACTGGGGTCGATGACAACCACATCGTCTGGCTGACCGTATTGCGCAATGATGGTGTCCAGCGTCTCTTTGTCACTTGGATCGCCATCGATCAGCCATTGTGCCTTTTTGCTGCGCTTATAGAGCAGTAGCACAACGCCATAGATAAGCAGCAACCACAAGGCGGCTAACCACCATCCGCACACGATAAGAATCAGAGCGAGGAGCGCGTAACTTAGGAAACCGATGATGAGGTTTGTCCTTTTCATGGTTATTGTCCTCCTAACCGCTCGAAATACGTGATGATCTCGTCCCATGTCTTGAACTCATCGCTGCCGAGTTGGATGCCGGTACCCATGAAGTTGTCGTCGGGCAGCATGTCGATGAAGTAATCGCCATAGAGCAATGCTTTTTGGTTGGCATAGACGACGTGGTCGTGGGCAGGCGTGGAGAGATATTGCTCCACCCATGTTGCTGCGTCACTCAAATGCTGATGGTCGTTGGTGGGTGCCGGTGCGACGATGTAAACCTGGTAGTTCTCGATCAGCATCCGGTAGGCCTTGACCAGACTGGCTTTGGGTTTGCCGTAGTCGTCGGCCAGTGCAGAGAAGTCGATGTAGACGATGGGGCGCTCGCGTCCTTCCTGACGGTCGTCGATCCATCGGATGACGGGTACCACGCCATTGAGGAAGCTCTTGTCGTCCATGCGGTGCTCGCCATGGAAGTGGGCAGCCTGGGGATAGTGGCTACGGTAGAGGTCAAAGGTGTGAACCAGCGGATCCTCGTCGCCGAAGAGCCCCCATACGCGGCTCTGCTCCTCTTTCTTTTGCTCCTCGTCCATGGCTTCCAACTGTACAAAGCATTGATCAGTCAACTCTTTATACTCTTTCTCAAGGGCTTTGGTGACCATAAACTCTGTCTCGCCGTCCTGCCGTGGATTCTGCCAAGTCTGCTTTCCGGTCATGCCATGTTCCTTCATGGTCTGTGCCATCTGAAAAGCAGGGTTGACGAGGATGCGGTCGAAGCCATAGAGTAACTCGGTGTACATGCCACCCATTGACGTGCCGATGATCAGGTCGGGCTTCTCTTCTTCAGCCTTTTGGCGCAAGAAAGCCAGTCCTTCGGCAGGGTGGAGAGGTATGTCGAAGGCGACCACTGTGGCGTTGGGGAAGGTCTGGCGGATCCGCTTCACCGTTCCGGACAAAGCAGAGGAACCGAAGCCGTGGTTGTACATGATCTTCTTTCCCTTCATCAACTCAGGAAACTGCTTTATATATTCGTTTTCCATGTGTGTGCTTTATTTCTTGTCCTGATATTTCTCTTCATCGTTCTCTCGGATCTCCACGCGCCGGATCTTACCGGAAATTGTCTTCGGTAGTTCATCGACAAACTCGATGACACGCGGATACTTATATGGTGCGGTCTCATGCTTGACGTGGTCCTGCAACTCCTTGACGAGGTCCGGTCCCGCTTTGGCTTTGTATTCCTGGCTCAGGACGATGGTTGCTTTCACCACCATGCCACGGATGGCATCGGGGACGCCCGTCACGGCACACTCCACAACAGCAGGGTGGGTCATCAGCGCATTCTCCACTTCGAAGGGTCCGATGCGGTAGCCGCTGCTCTTGATGACGTCGTCGGTACGGCCGACAAACCAGTAGTAGCCCTCTTCGTCGCGCCATGCCATGTCGCCGGTGTGGTAGATGCCGTCGTGCCAGGCTTCCTTGGTTTTCTCGGGATCGCGGTAATAGCCTTTGAACAGGCCAATAGGCTTTACGTCGCCGATACGGATACAGATCTCGCCTTTCTCGCCGTCTTCACAGTCGGTGCCGTCGGGACGGAGCAAACAGACATTGTACTGGGGATTGGGTTTGCCCATGCTGCCGGGTTTCGGCTTGATCCATGGGAAGGTGCCAAGCGTCATCGTGGTTTCTGTCTGGCCGAAGCCTTCATAGATATGTATGCCTGTGCGCTGGTAGAAAGTCTCTTCCACGGAGGGATTCATTGCCTCGCCGGCGGTGGTACAGTACTCCAGACTGCTGAGGTCATACTTGGAGAAGTCCTCAAGAATCATGAAGCGATAGATGGTTGGAGGCGCGCAGAATGAGGTGATGCGGTATTTCTCGATCTGACGCATGATCTTTTCGGCTGTGAACTTCTCGTGGTCGAAGACGAAGACGGTGGCACCGGCAAACCATTGTCCGTAGAGTTTGCCCCACACGGCCTTGCCCCATCCCGTGTCGGCCACGGTGAGATGGATGCTGTTTTCATTCAGGTTGTGCCAGAAACAGCCTGTCGTGAGGTGCCCCATGGCATAGAGAAAGTCGTGGGCTACCATTTTCGGCTCGCCACTGGTGCCGCTGGTAAAGTACATCAGCATGGTGTCCTCGTTGGTGTTGACAAACTCGGGACGACGGAAATGAGGCGCCTCTGTCCATTCCTTGCGCCAGTCGTGGAAGCCTTCGGGGACGGCTTTGTCCTGCTGGGTAGAGGAGTTCACTGCTACGAGTTGCTTGACGGTGGGACTCTCAGACATGGCTTCGCTGACCTGCGTGGTGACATACTCATCGTTGCAACAAATGATGGCTTTCACGCTGGCCCGGTTGTTGCGGTAGATGATGTCGCCTTTGGTGAGCATGTGGGTGGCAGGAATGGCGATGGCTCCCAGTTTGCACAGTGCCATCATGCTCAGCCACCACTGGTAGTGGCGCTTGAGGATGAGCATGACCTTATCGCCGTGGACGATGCCCAGCTGCTGGAAATAGGCGGCTGTCTGGTCGGTCTGCTCCTTGAACTGGCGGAAGGTGGTACGCACTTCCTCGCCACGCTCGCTGGTCCACAGCAGGCAGACCTTATCGGGCTTCAGGCGTGCCCACTCGTCCATGACATCGTAGGCAAAGTTGAAATTCTCGGGAATAATAAAGTGAAGGTGATCCTTGAAATCTTGTTCCGACGTGAAATGCGTCTGAGTAAGGAATCTTTCTATCATGATAGTGAATGGATTTTACCTATAAGCGTTGGATGTGTCTTAGGGAAGACTGATTAGATGATGATGCTGATAAACGTGGCGGGCTCTCCTCCGAGGGCACGCATGCAATGAGGATGACGGCTGTCGAAATAGATGCTGTCACCGGCGTTGAGCACGAGAACTTTTGTGTCGATGGTGATCTCAAGCGTTCCGTCAATCATGAAGTCGAACTCTTGTCCGTCGTGTGTGTTCTTGTTGTGGTTGCGTCCGTCGGGCAATGGATCCACAGTGACAACAAATGGATCAATCTTCCGGCCACGGAAGCCTGCGGCAAGTGACTGGTAGCGATAGTCATTGCCGCGGTCGATCTCCTGCCCTTGTCCGGCTCTTGTAATGAAATAACTGCTCATACGTGGCTCTTCGCCAAAGAGCAAGACATCGAGGTCGATGCCGTAGCGTTTGGAAATCTTGCTGAGCCGGTAGACAGAAGGGTCGGCCTCGCCAGACTCAATCTTTTGATAGTGCTCCAGCGAAATGCCGCAGAGGTCGGCAACTTCTTGTGCCGGAATATTCAGAACTTCGCGCAGGCCTTTGAGACGCTCGCCGATTTGCTTGATTGATTCTTCCATGATAACTCTCGTTTTGTTTAGCCAAAAGTACAAAAAACTTAGCAAAACGCAGTCATCTCTTACAGATTTCTTTTTCAGACTGCAAATAAAGCATAAATTGTTGCGCACAAATATATGGGGTGTGCAATGCCGTCTGCACAATGAGAAAACAAGTGTGCAGAAAAGTTTTGTTTTGGTAATCTTTTCCCTCAACAGTAAATTTCCAAGTTGTAGCGTGTGCTTACTATGGTTGTGAAGTACGCCACAAAAAAAAGCCCGAAGTACTTCACGCACTTCGGACTTCATTAATGATAATGTATGTATAATTAAATTGCTATGGACAATTTATGATGGGCTTAGTCAGCAGAGAGGCTGAAACGCTTGTAGGCAACGACCTTCAGATCCTTGTCCTGCTTAGCGAGCCACTGTGCTACGCTTGCCTTGTCACCGTCGCCGAACTGGAATTCCTGATCGACGAGGCAGTTCTCTTTGAAGAACTTGTTAAGACGGCCCTTTGCGATGTTCTGGATCATCTGCTCCTTAAGGTTACCGGCAGCTTCTGCTGCAACCTTTGTGCGGATGTCCTTAGCCTTGTCTGCATCTTCCTGAGTCAGCCAGCCCTTAGCGACATTGCTCTCGATGTGATCATCAGAGTCAACGAGGTTGGGGTTAATGCCTGCTTTCTTCAGAGCGACGTTGACCTGGCGCTCAATCTGCTCTTCCTTGGTCTTCTCGACAGCCACGCGAAGCTCCTCGTCTACAGTAGCCTGAGGAACAGATGCCTCGTCGAGAGCAACAGGCTTCATAGCAGCCACCTGCATGGCTACTTTGTGACCTGCATCCTCGTTGGCAGCAGAGAGCTGTACCATTGTGCCCAGTGTGTGGCGACCCATGTGGTCGTAGGTGTAGATGTTCTCACCCTCGAGGATGTTGTAGCCGTCGAGTTCCATCTTCTCACCAACAACGCCAGAACGACGTGTCACAGCCTCGGCTATCTTCAGACCATCAGCCAGTGTGAGCTCTTTCACCTCGTCGAGGGTCTTAGCCTTTGCAGCGATGGCAGCGTCGAGGATGTCCTGAGTCAGCTGGACATAGTCTGCACCGTTGGCCACGAAGTCAGTCTCGCACTTCAGTGCGATCATGGCAGCGAAGCCATTGACATTCTTCACCAGCACGCAGCCGTTGGAAGTGGTACGGTCAGAACGCTTGGCAGCGATAGCCAGACCACGCTCGCGAACGAGCTCCACGGCCTTGTTAATATCACCATCAGCCTCGGCCAGAGCCTTCTTGCAGTCTTTCATGCCTGCACCGGTCATAGCGCGGAGCTTCTTGATGTCTTCAATTGTAACAGCCATAATGGATATAAATCTATTGGTTTATGATAATGATTTGCTCAATTACTCAGCAGCAGGAGCCTGCTCTTCAGCAGCAGCCTCGGCAGCGGGAGCCTCTGTTGCAGTCTCTTCGCGGCGTGCAGGACGACGGCTGTGACGCTTGCCCTCAGCAGCCTCTTCGGCCTGCTCAGCAGAAGCCTTCTCGTCAGACTTCTCGACCTTGCGCTCCTCAAGACCCTCAGCGATAGCACCGCAGACAGCATCGAGCACGACCTCGATAGAGTCCTTAGCATCGTCGTTGGCTGGGATCACGTAGTCGATGTTGCGAGGATCGGAGTTGGTGTCAACCATTGCGAACACGGGGATGCCCAGACGGTTAGCCTCCTTGACAGCAATGTGCTCTTTCATCACGTCGATGACGAAGAGAGCAGACGGCAGACGAGTCAGGTCGGCGATAGAACCGAGGTTCTTCTCCAGCTTGGCACGCTGACGGTTGATCTGCAGAATCTCACGCTTAGAGAGGTTAGAGAACGTACCGTCGTTCATCATCTTGTCGATGTTCGTCATTTTCTTCACGGCCTTGCGGATTGTCGGGAAGTTGGTGAGCATACCGCCCGGCCAACGCTCGATGACGTAAGGCATGTTGACAGAGGCAGCCTTTTCGGCTACGATGTCCTTAGCTTGTTTTTTAGTAGCGACGAACAGGATCTTCTTGCCGCTCTTGGCAATAGCCTTGAGTGCCTCAGCAGCCTCGTCGATCTTGGCTACAGTCTTGTTGAGGTCGATGATGTGAATGCCATTGCGCTCCATGAAAATGTAAGGAGCCATAGCTGGATTCCACTTGCGTTTGAGGTGGCCGAAATGGCAGCCTGCCTGAAGTAACTGGTCAAATGATGTTCTTGACATAGTGTCTTTGTCTTTTTTAATTGTTTACTTTCTTTTTAATTCTTGATGTTGTTCAGAATCAACGGTGCAGTAATCCAAGTCCGGAGTCTGCACCGTTTAGATGCTAAACTATGCGCTAACAGCCAGCAACAGATTAACGCTTGCTGAACTGGAAGTGACGACGAGCCTTTGGCTGACCCGGTTTCTTACGCTCAACGGCACGGCTATCACGTGTGAGGAAGCCTGCGTCCTTGAGAGCCTTCTTGTCTTCAGCGTTGATTTTCACCAGTGCGCGAGCGATGGCGAGGCGGAGAGCCTGGCTCTGGCCTGTGAAGCCACCACCGTCGAGATTGGCTTTGATATCGTATTTCTCAGCGGCTTCGAGAAGCTGCAGCGGCTGCTTAACCACGTACTGCAGGATGGCCGATGGGAAGAAATCCTTGATGTCTTTCTTGTTGATAGTGATCTTGCCGGTACCCTCAGAGAGGTAAACACGAGCTACAGCGCTCTTACGGCGACCGATTGCGTTAATAACTTCCATCTTACTCCTTATTATTTATACTGGTTAATGTCGATAGTCTTAGGCTGCTGAGCCTCTTTGTTGTGCTCTGCGCCATCGAAAACATAGAGGTTGTCCATCAGAGAGCGACCCAGGGGACCCTTGGGCAGCATACCTTTGACAGCGTGGCGGATCATCTTGTCGATGCCGTCCTTGCGCTTGCGCAGCTCTTCGGGTGTGTTGAAGCGCTGACCGCCTGGATAGCCAGTATAGCGTGTGTAGACCTTGTCGGTCTCCTTCTTGCCGGAGAAGACGACTTTGGCAGCGTTGATGATGATGACGTTGTCACCGCAGTCTACGTGCGGAGTGAAGTTGGGTTTGTACTTTCCGCGGAGCAGCTTGGCGACCTTGGAGCACAGACGACCCACAATCTGGTCAGTGGCGTCGACAACGACCCACTCTTTCTTTGCTGTTTCCTTGTTGGCGGAAATAGTCTTGTAACTTAAAGTGTCCATTTTAAAAATTGAATTACTACTAAAAAACTTTTGATTACACTTTGTGATAACAGAGACCTCGCGGCGCCTCCAGTCTAAAAGAGACCATCCACAGCATTATCTCTGATGCCGATGAAGATTCACTAACCGTCGTGTCTCGGCCAAATGAGACAGACTATTAACACCTCACGGCTGCGGAAGCTCTAAGACACACTCCCACAATCGGTTTGCAAAGTTACCACTTTTATTTGAGACACTCGCCGGTGGAATGGTCTTTTCTGCCTTTGTTTATTGATTATTAACATGTTTATTGATTATTAACGAGTATATATCTTTTCTTGCTTGTCTTTACTTTGATTATCTAAAGGAAATTTTTGGCAGATAAGGAAGAAACGATTACCTTTGCAGTAACGTTAATAGTATACCTTATATAATATGTAGAGAACAATGCAAACTTTGCCAATAGATAATAACGCGATGCGTAACCATGTCATGGCAAACGCATTAAGGTCTATGTTCAAGGTGACTTATCACTAACACTCTAATCTTCTTCTTATCATGTCCTACGATTATCTCATAGTTGGCTCCGGCCTTTTTGGTGCCACATTCGCATATTTTGCTCATCAGCAGGGCAAGCGTTGTCTGGTCATAGACAAGCGTCCTCAGCTTGGCGGCAACGTCTATTGTGAAAACATTGAAGGCATCAACGTGCATCAATACGGTGCCCATATCTTCCATACCTCGAACAAGCGAGTGTGGCAGTTTGTCAATTCCTTGGTGGAGTTTAACCGCTACACCAACTCACCCGTGGCCAACTATCAGGGCAAGCTCTACAATTTGCCGTTCAATATGAACACGTTTTATCAGATGTGGGGCGTGACGACACCCGCCGAGGCGCAGGCCAAGATCGAGAGTCAGCGTCAAGAGGCGGTGGCGAAGATGCAGGCAGACGGCGTCAGCGAGCCGCGCAACCTCGAGGAGCAGGCGTTGACACTGATCGGACGCGACATCTATGAGCGGCTCATCAAAGGCTATACCGAGAAGCAGTGGGGGCGGAAGTGCACCGATCTGCCGGCGTTTATCATCAAGCGTCTGCCCGTACGGCTTGTCTTTGACAACAACTATTTCAATGATACCTATCAGGGAATTCCTATCGGTGGCTACAATCAGCTTATCAGCTCACTCTTGGAAGGGGTTGAGACCAAAACCAACGTCGACTTCTTCGACGATCGTGCTCATTGGGAAGGAGTGGCGTCTAAGATTGTATTCACCGGTGAGCTTGATCGTTTCTACGATTATAAGCTTGGTCATTTGGATTTCCGTACGGTGCGCTTCGAGACTGAGGTGCTCAATGAAGCCAATCACCAAGGCAATGCGGTAGTCAACTACACCGAAGCCAGCGTGCCCTACACCCGTATCATCGAGCATAAGCACTTTGAGAGTTTCGGCCAGGCAGTCTACGACAATCCCAAAACGGTCATCAGCCGCGAGTACAGCACTGAGTGGAAACCCGGCATGGAGCCCTATTATCCTGTCAACGACGAGAAAAACAACCGGCTTGCCGAATCTTACCGCCAATTGGCCGCGCAGGAAGAGAATGTTATCTTCGGTGGTCGATTGGCCGAATATAAGTATTACGACATGGCGCCGGTCATCGAGAAGGTGATGAAGATGTTTGGCGAGTAAACGGGCTACAGAAGTAGAAAGTAAAAGTAACGATGATGTTGGAAGCTAATAATAATTACGACAAAGTTCATTTCGCGGTGTTAGCAATAGGAGCCACAGCAAAAGCAATGCATACGGCTCCTTCGGACATCTATCTTAGACTTAAGAAGTATAACTTGGTAAAAGAACTGTTATTCGACTGCTATGACACTTTGCACGCTGAAAGTATAGAGGGTGTAGTTTGGAATATTACAGAAGCATTAAAGAGCAGAGAATCATGAGATTATACCATGGGTCATACGTAGTGGTGCAAGAACCACTTGTCTATGTTGGTCGAAGGTCATTGGATTTCGGCCCCGGCTTTTACGTGACCAAGCTAAAGGACCAAGCAGAGAAATGGGCCCGCAGAGTAAGAACTATCAGAAATGCTAATAGCGCCTATGTCAGTGCTTACGAATTCGACATCGAGACTTGGCTTAAAACCAAAGCTAACGCTCCTCGACATCTGGTCTTAAATGCTTATGATGAACAATGGCTTGACTTTATTGTGGCAAGCAGGAAAGGTCAACAGCCATGGAAAGGATTTGATGTGATAGAAGGAGGTGTCGCAAATGACCAAGTAATCGATACGGTAGAAGATTATTTCGCTGGTCGTATTACTATAGAGCAAGCTCTTGGACTTTTGCGTTTCGCGAAGCCGACACACCAAATGTGTATTAACTCTCAGAATATTGTAGAACAGTATCTTAAATTTACGGATGCGTTTAAAATAGAGTAAGATGCGTGATCAAGTGTTATGGCGTAAGATTGCCAGAATAATAATACTAATAAAAGATCAACTTGGTATTCCTGTGGAGAAGGCAATGGATTTGTTTTACAGATCCCATACCTTCGAGCTACTTAATAATCCTGAGACAGGTCTCCAGCTGATGAGTGATCAATATATCTTTGAGGATTTTTGCAAAGAGATGGAAGCATGATTTATTGATTGCTTCATCGTAAAAACAGCATTCTATGGCAGAGACATTAAAGGAGAAGACAGCGAAAGGACTCTTTTGGGGTGGCATGAACAATTTTGTGCAGCAGGTGGTTGGATTGGTGTTTGGTATCATACTTGGCCGTCTGCTGTCGCCGTCGGACTATGGTATGATAGCGATGATCACAATCTTTTCTCAAATCGCCAATGCCATACAGAACAGTGGATTCGGTGCTGCCTTGACCAATCTCGACCATCCTACCGACGAGGACTATAACTCCGTGTTTTGGTTCAATGTGACGGCGAGCACGACGATGTATGTCATTCTCTTCTTTTGTGCACCGTTCATTGCGGATTTCTATCACATGCCGGCCTTAGTGCCCTTGTCGCGCTACGTCTTTTTGAGCTTTGTGTTTAGTTCATTTGCCACAGCTCCCTATGCCTATCTCTTTAAGAACTTTCAGGCCAAGCTTCAGACCAAGAGTGGCATCATCGCCGTGGTGACGTCGAGCGTCGTGGGAGCCGTGTTGGCCTTTTTAGACTTTGGCTATTGGGCGCTGGCCACACAGAGCCTGGTCTTTGTGGCCGTGAGTTCCGCTATGGCATGGCACTACTCGGCCTGGCATCCTACGCTGCATATCGATTACCGCCCGGCCATGCGCATGTTTAAGTTCTCATGCAAGATACTTGCAACGACCATCGTCACACAGATTAATAATAATGTGTTGAACATTCTCCTTGGTCACTACTTTTCCGCTCACGACACGGGCAACTATAATCAAGCTTACCAATGGGATTCGAAGTGCTTCAATCTTGTGCAGGGTATGGTCAACCAAGTGGCTCAGCCAGTGCTTGTAGACCTTCGTAGCAACCAGGGACGTCAGTTACAGGCCTTGCGCAAGCTGATGCGTTTCACTTCGTTCATCGCTTTCCCGTTGTTGCTGGGCTTCGGTCTTGTGGCTCGCGAGTTCATCGTTTTGGCCATCACAGCCAAGTGGTTGCCCTCAGCCGAACTGCTTCAGTTGCTTGTCATCAGTGGAGCTACCTTCCCGTTGGTGTCGTTGCTTTCCAGTCTTGTCATCAGTGAAGGGCGCTCAGGGCTTTATTTTTGGATTACGGCTTCACTGGGCGTTGTGGAGATCGGTTTGATGCTGTTGCTCTATCCCTATGGCATTCGCACGATGGTCGTCGCTTATGTCCTGGTCAACATCGTATGGTTGTTTGTCTGGCATTTCTTTGTCAGCCGTTTAGTGGGCTATTCCCTGTGGCTGTTTCTCAAGGACACGTTGCCCTTTGCGTTGGCTGCCTTGGGCGTGATGGCTGCCACCCACATTCTCACAAGTAGCATCAGCAATCTGTGGCTTCTGCTGTTCTCCCGTATCATCATCGCAGTGCTGCTCTATTATGCCATCATGCGTGTGGCGCACGTGAAGATTTTGCAGGAATGCATCGCCTTTGTTCTTAAGAAAAAACATTGACCTGTTTAAGAAAAAGCGCTGACCGGCAGTGTGCCGTCAGCGCCTGTTGTGCTTAGTGCAGGAGATATTCCACAATCAGCGTACCGTTGTAGGCTAAGAGATAGACCGTGAGCAGCATGGTCGTGTTCTTCACTGTTTGTAGCCATTTGCCATTGAGATCTGTGTAGAGGCAGGCGATTGCCACGGGAATGAAAAACATCCAGTGAGCACCGTTGATGTACACCTCGTTGCAGCCGAAGCCCAGGACGATGTGTATCAGCAGATCCACAGCCCACCACGACAACAACATTTGTATGACGCGGCGCTTGCGTCCCACAATGATGCCGGCGAAGAAAAGAATGGCGACCAGCGCATTGACCACATAGTTAAACCATGAGCGGTAGTGTACCACAGCAGGTCGGCCGAGGTAGATGTCGCCGAGGAGATAGTCGCGGTGCAACTGTATGGACTCACCGAAAAGCCCCTCTACGATACCGTTGGTCCGGAGTGCCGACACACTGATGTATTTCAGGAAAGGTTTGTTGCTGAGTTGTTCGCCTGATATTTTCTTGTTTAAGATCTTGTTGATGGAATCTTTTTTAGCCAGGGAGGGATCTTTTGCTCTTGTCTTTGCCACGATGATGGCCGATTTCTGCGCGCGCGGCAGAGCCAGCTCATAGTATTGTGCGGTGGCTCCGGCCATAAGCAGAAGCGTAGGCAGACAGAAAGCCAGCACAATGTTTTTCCATTGAAAGGTCTTCTTACCATCGACGAAGAGTCCACCGAGCAGCGTCTTCACACCGTTGGTGAGCGTCACGCCTGCTGTGAGCAGATAGAGAACAGCTCCTTTCCACCATTCGACGGGCTTGTTGTCGCGCAGACATTTGCCGAAGACATAGAGCGTGAGCGTGAGCAGAAACGCTGAGATGATGAAGTGGTCGGGCGACATGGTTGCCGTGAGTACCGAGGCGAAGGAGAAGAACAGGGCTGTGAGCCATAGGCTGTCCTTCACTCCTAAGCCCATCACCTCTTTGAGTGTGCGGTAGGTAAACAGGGCCGTGTAGGTAGAGAGCACAGTGATCAGCACACCTATTATAATAGGAGCAGCGTTGAAATCAAAGGTCACCATGATCCAGTGGTTGAGTTGGTATAGTGGCCAAAAGAAAAACGTGTAGATCGGATGACGGTTGATCTCGTAGTAAGCAGTGTACTGCGTCAGCATCATGTAGGCGTAGGGATCGTAGCCGGAGAAGTGCAGTTGGTTGTTGTACAGCCACCATGCTCCTACGTGGCCATGGCGTGCCATGGTGAACCGTCCCCAATGAGCATAGACGAGCAGGGCGTTGAGTGCGCCGAAAACGAGGACTGATACTAAGGCAAGCCATCGTTCGGGCTTATTGCGCAAGGCAAAGATATTAAAGGGATTCTTCATAAAGGTGCAAAATTACAAAAACTTTTCGTTCCAAAGGCGACGTAAGTCGAAATAATGTCGTATTTTTGTACGCATAAACATATATCCAAGAATTAACCGTCACACACGATGAGTAAGATTATCGTCAACTATACGCTTTATTTAGGCACCATGGCCAACAAGGTGGCTTTGGGCAAGGCACGCCAAGACAACAATAAGACATTCGAGCGCTTGGGCTTTCCTGTAGAAGATCTCGTCTGCAAGAACTATAAGTTGCCGTTGCTTCCTAACCTGCAAGGGCTGTGGCTCCACGTGAAGATGCTGGTCCGGCGGGGCGGGCACAACGAGTTTTACTATCAGTATCCCACTTCGGCGCGCAACGGTTTCCCTATTGTGGCCCGTCTGCTCCATGTTTTTCACAACCGTATCGTCCTCATCATCCACGATGTTCAGTCGCTGCGCTATCACCGCGATCCCAGTCAGGATATTGGCATTTTCAACTCTGCCGACCTCATCATCGCCCATACCGAGCCGATGCGTCAGTGGTTGATTGATCACGGTGTGAAGACTCCCATCGTGTTGCTTCATATTTTCGACTACTATTCCGAGGATGATTTCTTGCCCGTCGACGACATTGTTGACAGACACAACGAGGTTGTCTTTGCTGGAAATCTCAGGAAGTCGGAGTTTCTTCCAGCGTTGTGCCGTCATCCTTTCAGCGGCTTGACGTTCAATCTCTATGGTTTGAAGGGCGACATAGACCTTTCGTCCTATCCACATATTAAATATTGTGGCGTGTTCCAAGGCGACCACACGGGCACCATCCATGGTGGTTGGGGACTCGTATGGGACGGCGACAGCATCACCACGTGCAGCGGTGTGCTCGGCGACTACCTGCGCTATAACCTTCCCCACAAACTCTCACTGTATATTGCAGCCGGTTTGCCCGTTATCGTGTGGAGCCAGTCCGCAGTGGCCGACTGGGTGAAGGAAAATCACTTGGGTCTTGTCGTTGACAGTCTCGAAGAGTTGCCAGAACGCATCGCCGCCGTCACCGAGGCCGAGCACCGTGACTATATTGCTCATTGCCGCGAGATGGGCAACAGACTTCGCAATGGCGAGATGCTCAAGGCCCGGCTGAACGACTGACTTTTGTAGTCTGCTATTTTTCTTCTCCCGTCTCTTTCCTTGCGTCGTCGATCAGCGTCATGAGCAAGTCGCTCTCGCCGGTGACGACCTTACGGCAAAACATCTTTCCCGACTTGGTGATGCGGTCGAAGTCAAACTCATCGAGGATTTTGATGTTGGTGCTGTAGTCGATGAAGGTCAGAGGCGTCAATGCTGTCAGACTCTTGTAGCGTCCCTGAGCCAGCATACAGCGGTCAGCGTATTTCGGCGAGTTGAAGGCTACGGTCTGCACAAAGGTCTCAGCTGGGCAGAAACTTGTTTTGAAGTATCCCACCAAATGCTCATTGTTGTCCCACTGGTTGAGCACGTCGTGTGCCAGGTCGGGTGTGATAGCCCACCAGGCGGCTCCTTTGTAGAGCGTATATTCCTTATCGGGGCAGTGGATGGTCAGTGTTTTGCGCACACCGAGCCGAGCCACAGCCTCGCGCAGTCCGTTGCGTGCTTTGCTGAGCAGCGTGCCGTTGGCCCACGGCTTATCGGTGAAGAAGCGCAGCTTAGCGTATTGTTGTGATAGCTTTCCTTGGTGGAGCATGGAGATGCCTTGCAGGAAGATCTTGCCATTGGCCTTGTCGAAGAACTCCATGATCTTGCTGTTGCTCCACACGGGGTAGTCCATGCCGCTGAGCGTGATGAGGTAGTCGAAGGAGCCGGCGGCGAGGGCAGCGCGCACCAGTTCCATCTGATACTCCACCTCATTGATACTTCCCCAGCAGACATTGACGCGGTGCTCGATGAAGTGAACGTTGGGTTGGTCGATGCGCTCGGTAAACGGGCGGATGTCGCTTTTGGCGTCGATGTGAATAAAGAACTCCGAGCCGTCGGGCAGACTGTCGACAAGCCGCTTCAAGTGGACAGGGTCTTTATGTGCGGAGATAAGAAATGCGAGTTTTGCCATATTGTGATAATCGTTTGTTTATTGCTTATTATTTGATTCCGTTTTCCATTCCGTGATCGTTCTCTCCTTAGTGGAGAAGTTGATGCCCACCTTCACCTGTTCGTTGGGAATCCCCAATGTATAATATTGTGAACGTTGATCGTAGTCTTTTATAGTAATATAACCGCTTTGATAAAGCTGCGGTACAATAGAGCATGTATTGTCGATGGTGGCCATGATATCCTGTGCGAAAATATTACTACCGTCAATTTTAATGGGATCGGTATGGATTTCCTCTTTCATTTTACCAAGGAGGTCAGGGGCGCATGCAGCTAAAAAGTTATTGTCAACCTGCTGCTTGTTCATAGCAGAGAGTAAATAGAATGGATTATAGACTTTTGTCGAATAGGCTGCAAAGCGATAGCCACCATAGAATATATCTAACTTGTGAAGAATGTCTTCCTTCGTAGTCTTTAATCTTTCGGCTAAACTATTGATGCCTTCTTGGAAATTTGATTCTAACTCTTGCTGTGTGAAGCCACAAAGAGTAGCGTATTTTTGCAGCATAGAAATATCGAAGAAGTTGTTAAGCGGTCCAAATGTCGTTAGCATTGAAAGTTTGCTGATGCCAGTGATAAACACGAAGCGGAGGTAGGGGTCGAGGTCTTTCAAAGGAGAATAGAACGACTGCAACTCAGTGCGAATAGCCCCCAACCGCTCTTTGTCGTGCAGGACAGTGAGTAGTGGCGCGTCGTATTCGTCGATGAGGATGACGACCGGCTGATGCAACTTTTCGTAGAGTCGCATGACCAAGGAGGATAAACGTGCGGTGACATCGCGGCTGTCGTTTCCTATTCCATATTGCTGTTCTGCCCATTTTAGCTGCATAGCGATGACGTTGTCCAGGTCCTCCACCGTTCCTCTCTTGGCCGTGGCGAGGCTGAAGTGGAGCACGGAATAATGCTTCCACTCCTTTTCCAACCGTTCAATGGCCAGTCCGTGGAACAACTCTTTTTGCCCACTGAAATAAGCATGAAACGTGCTTGTGAGCAGAGATTTGCCAAAGCGACGCGGACGCGAGAGAAATACATACTTCTTGGTGTTGGCCAGCTCGTACACGTATTGCGTCTTGTCAACATACAGATACTGCTCTTCCCGGATGTTCGAGAAGGTCTGAATGCCTATGGGATATTTAATCATAGCTTTGTGGAATGGTAACTACTTGCAAATATAAGACAATTCTTTGATATAAAACAAAAGAGGCAAGTTTTTTCCGCTTCGTGCCGGAGATGTCTACCGTCGTCCGATGGCCTTATGCAATCGGTTGGTAATCGCTTTGCCGATGACGCGGAAGTTGCCATAGCGCAGGTTGAGGAAGAGCTCCTCCAACGAGCGTCCCACTTTTATCCAAGGGTGTCCCCAAGCACTGCGGCGGTAGAACCGCTCCTTATATGCTACGTTGTCGATGACATATCGCGGATGTTTCAGTGGGAATTGGAGCTCAAAGCGTTTCATGGTGAAGATCTTGCGCAGTCCGCGTGGTGTCGTTTTCTCGCTGGCGGAATAGTGCGTGGAGTCGGCGGTGAGGCCGATGTTGTTGATGAGATTGCGCTTCGGCATGATGGCGAGTCCGTTGTTGAGCATCATGCTTGCCCAAAATATGGTCTCATAGTAGGGGATTCCTGATGCTTTGTGCTTGCGTGTCAGGTCCATCATAGACTTTCTGTATTTGCGCTGTCTGATGATGTCGTTCAGCAGCTTCACGGCATTGGGGTCATCGAGAAACGAGTAAGTGCCGTCCCATGTGTCGATGACCCTGCGCCACGAGGCCCATCCCCAGATGGAGAACGTGGAGGTGAAGAAATAGTCGTCGGGCACGTCGGGCGACACCTCATCCTCGTTAAATCCAGAGATCAGCCAGACACGATTGTCATGTTCATAGCGGTCGAGCATCTCCTTGCAGAAGGGAAAGAACGACTGCGAGGGCACATCATCGTCCTCGAGTACGATGCACTTGTCCACCATAGAGAAGGCCCAACGCTGTGAAAGGTATTCCGAAGGGTCGCAGCCTTGGTTTTTCTCGCAGTAGTGGCGCTGCACGTCGCATTCCCAGTCGATGTTTTCAGCTATCTTGCGGCAGGCCAAGATGCCCGGCATGTCGCGCTCGCCTCGTGGGCCATCCTGGTAGAGAAAGAGATGGCTGGGGCGTGCCTGGCGCACCTGCTCAAACACTTGTTGGAATTTATCGGGGCGGTTGAAGAAGAGCATCAGCACCGCCACGTCGGTTTTAAACGTTTGCATAGAGGAATGATTGTTATAGCGTGGACAGTCCGGTTATCTGTTGTTCCCGCCGTCCAGCCGTCGGATGATCTTGTAAGGGTTGCCGGCGATGACGACATTACTGGGTACATCTTTGACGATGACTGTGTTTACGCCGATGGTCACGTTGTCGCCGATGGTTACGTCGCCGATGATTTTCGTACCGGCCGCGATAAAGACGTTGTTGCCGATCGTGGCGCTTTTGTCTTCCTCAGGCGTCTTGTGGCCGATGAGTACTCCCGGATAGAGCGTGCAGTTCTCGCCGATATGTGTTTTCGGATTAATGACAATGGATCCCCAGTGCCATATCGTCAAACCTTTGCCACAGGTGTTGGGTGGGATCTGAAAGCCGGTTTTATAGCTCAGCCGCCGCAATCGCCAAGCCCAATAGACATGGCCGATGAGATACCAGCCTTTTTGTGGCGCATTCTTGTAGTATTCCAGATGACGAAGTGCCACGATATACTGCCAGATGCAGTGCTGGTCTGACATGGGGTTGGTGGCGATGCGCTCTTTCCATCGGCTGAGCAGATGGAGCTGCTTCTGATAGTTTTTTGAGTCAGCCCTCAGAAACTCTTTGAGCATTGCTTTGGAATGTATCTTGTCGGTTGTGGCCATGTTTCTTCTTTTGTCTGTAGTAATGAGAACGTATTGCAAAGATACATTTTCTTTTTTAATATCCTTTGCTTTTTCTCCGATTTATTTTCATTCCATTTTATTTGGGCTTTCCCCTCGTTTGCAGTATCTCTGAATAAGATACGCTGCACTCGGGAAATCCAAATAAAATTCCATTTCATTCCATTTTATTTGGGCTTTCCCCTCGTTTGCAGTATCTTTGCATACAAAAAGGAAGACATGGACTACAAAGAGCAACTCTATCAGTATAACCAACCCAACCTGCGGGCCTGCCAGTTGAAGCAGCTGGAGATTCTCAAAGACATCGACAAGGCCTGCAAGAAAATGGGCATCAGCTATTGGCTCGACGGCGGCACGCTGTTGGGTGCCGTGCGCCATGGTGGCTTCATCCCATGGGACGACGACATCGACATTGCCATGGACGTGAAGGATCTCCGCCGCTTTGTCAAGGAGGGGCAGGCTTATTTGCCGCATCACCTGATGATACAGTCGAGGGAGACCAACCCGCAGGTGAGGGCACAAAACGTGAAGGTGCGCGACCTTAACTCGCTCTACATCGAGAAGGTCGACAACTTCATCGACGACTATGAGAAGGGTATCTATGTCGACATCTTCCCCTTTGACCGACATCCCAATGCGCCGAAAGCATGGATCAAACGATTGAGCATCGGCATCACCAAGAGCATGGCGATCCTCAATCACTCCCACCGCTATTCGCTGCGTGCCGTGGCGGAGTTTTTTTGGTTTGGTGGCAAGAAGTTGCTCTATACTGCTCTTTGGCGTGTGCTTATGCTTTGCTGCAAGTCGACACGCTACGCTGACATCCCGTCGATGAACGGCTATGGCATCACCCACGACCGATCCACCGTGTTTCCCTTGGGCAAGATACGCTTCGAGGACACCGACTTCCCGGCACCAAACGACCCCGATCAGTATCTCAAGAACATCTACAAGGATTATATGACCATCCCACCCGTGGAGAAGCGCCACTTCCATGCGATCCTCATCATCCCCGATTTGAAGGTTCATGAGGCCGAGAAGTAACCGGCGGAAAAGAATAAGATAAGATAGGGGAAAACTCTTTTTGTTAACAAGAAAAGCCGACAAAAGTTTGTCAGCCTGAGCTTTCGTTCTAGAGAGAAAAGTGTGGGAAAAAAGAGACGAAAGGTCTTCTTCTCATCCAAAAAATCGAGATGAAACGATCAAAAACAGACTTTGTAGTCCTCAAAAAGGTTATTTTACTCGATGAAAAAGCCTTTCTGAGGTGATGAAAACGGTGGTTTGACCAAAAATTCTCTAGAGAATTTTTGGTCAAAGTACCTTTTTGATAATGAGCAAAATATGGTGGTTTTATTAACTTGTTGTTAATCAGTACTTTGCTAAAATTGCTCAAAATTCGTGAAATCGCCACCAAAGTACTGTTTGCTGGCAAAGAACGCATTCTCAGAGACGGAAAAATGTCATTAAACCGAACAAATTAGTTCATGCTTGTCCGCTGACTCTGCTAATCCTTCCTGCTTTTATTGGCTTTTCAGCGTCTCCAGCGAGTGGCTCAGTCCCGTAGAGATGTCGAAGAGCGGCTTCCATCCCGTGCGCTCTATCTTGGAGGTGTCGAAGGTGGCGCGGGTCACGGGGGTGGTGTTGCCTTGGTCGGCAGTCGTGGGTATGTCGAAGACCACTTTGCGCTTGGCCCATGCGGCGACCTGCTCAGCGAGCTGTCGGATGGTGATGTTGCCAGTTGCATCCGCCACGTTGTAGGCTTGTGCGCTCTCGCCGTGAAGCAGCAAGTGGAGGAGGGCATGAGCACTGTCTACGACATAGAGCCAGCTGCGGTATTGCTCGCCGCGGCTTTTCAGCACGATATCCTCTCCGCGGAGCACGTTGCGGAAAAACTGTGCGAAGACGCGGTTGTCCGACTCGGTAAAGCCCGGACCGTAGGTGTGGCACAGGCGGGCAATCGTCACGGGTGTGGCATACTCCGTGGCGTAGGCGATGCAGAGCGTCTCGGCTGCCCGCTTCGACGAGGGATAGCAGGCACGCGGTGTGGCGCAGTCGACATAGCCGCTGCTTGTCTCGGTGAAGGCGTGACCGTCGCCCTGGCCATAGATCTCGCCCGACGAGACATAGACCATCTTGCGCAGGCTGTGCTGGCGACCATAGTCCAGCAGGTTGGCCACGCCGTCGATGTTGGCCTTGATGACCTCTACGGGTTGCTGCTTGAAGAAGTTTGGACTGGCGTTGCTGGCCGCGTCGATGATATAGTCGTACGGCGTCTCACCCACGATAGGCTGTGTGACGTCTATCTCCACGAACGAAAAGTGCGGGTCATTGGCGTAGGCGGCAAAGCGCTTCTCGGCCCTACGGCGGTTGCGTCCAGCGGCGAAGACCCGAAGATTGCGGTGAGGATCAGCCAGCACGATGTCCACTACGCAGGCACCGACCAATCCTGTGGCACCCGCCACGAGCAGCGTGCGTCCTTGCAGCGCGTCGAGGTTGAGGCCTCGGGCGTAGAGTTGCCTGATGTCTTCTTGGTAAGGTGTCATTTCAGCCATGTCTCCGGTTGTACCTTCATCAGGGCCTTGAGGATCTCCAAGTCCTCAACAGTCGTGATCTTGATGTTTTTTTCTGATCCCGGCACGATGTGCATCTCGCGCCCGCCGAGTTCTGCCATCAGCGTGCACGAAGCCACCGAGTTGGTAATGCCTTTGGCTTTTGCTTCCTCATGGGCTTGGATGAGGTTGCCCAGACGGAAGGTCTGTGGTGTCTGCGTGCGGATGAGTTTGTCGCGGGGGATGCTTGTTGTGGTCGTAAAGCCATCGTCGCTCTCGAGAATGGCCTCGCGACATTTAATGCCGGTGATGGCGTAGCCGTATTTCTGGCAGATGGCGATGTTGCTCGAGATGATGTCCTGTGAGAGCAACGGGCGCACGGCATCATGCACCAATACGAGGTCGGTGTCCTTGCATCCGGCCTCGCGGAGACCATAGATGCCGTTGTGAATCGACTCTTGCCCGTTCTTTCCGCCGGGGAAGATCCACTTCAGCTTGGTTATGTTGAACTGGTTGGCGTAGGACTGCAACACCGTTTCCCACCCAGCGAGACACACCACGGCGATGCCGTGGATGTCGGGATGCTGTTGAAACGCCTTCATCGTGTGGATGATGATCGGGCAGTTGTCTACGTGCATAAACTGCTTGGGGATGTCCTGTCCCATGCGGTTGCCGGATCCGCCGGCGATGATGAGTGCATAGTTCATATAGTGGCGTCTGTTTTCTTTACGGCAAAGATAATACAAATATCTGACATCTGCAAGCATCCGGGCGCAAGGATATCTGTTTTAGGTTTGCCATTCGAAACTTTTGAAAGTTTGCTCGTTGCTTGAAAGCCTGTTTGACGATACCGGCAGGCTCTTGCTATTGTTGTTCGAAGTTATAATTTTGGTATGCAAAGATAAATGGGTAGCAGAGTGCTCTCACCTTTCCTATCAGACCTTTTTGCCCCTTGCCGGCATATACGTTTTCGCCATGTTTCATGCATAGTAAACAAAGTTTCAGTAAGCTCGGCAGGGAGGTGCTGAGCATGTAGCCGCTTAGGCGATGTGCCAGTGCCAGCCGTGGCTTGTCGGCAGAATGCTCATAAATGTATGAGTAGAACGTTTTCCATGCCGGTTTTTGTTGCAGTCTTCTATAATTGGCAAAGCCACGGAAGTAAGGCCGCAGGCGTTCTTTCTTGTCTGAGACACCACGTTTGCGGTTGGTCACGTGGCAAGCGGAGTCTTCATTGTCGCGGTGCCAGTTCAGCGGTTCTTCCACCATGGTAAGTCCTCTCCCCAGCTGTGCGTTTACCTCGATGCCCCAGTCAAAGGCTACGGGCAAGCTCCATGTGGAAGGCTGTTGGATAAAGTCTCTTCGCAGTAAAAGCGAGTGCCCCGCAAAAGCACAAAACATCAGTCCTTCCAACAAGTGTTGCGGATCGATCAGATGTGAGGCTTCCATCGTCTTGCCCCGCGTATGCTGAGAACCGCAAGCGTCGTTGTCGCCGATGGCGGCTACTTGCTTGGCGATCTTATCCTTGAACCAGATATCGTCTTGGTCGCTCAGGGCCACAAAGTCGCCTGTGGCGCGCATGGCGGCAGTCTCGAAGTTTTTGTTACAGCCCAGATTGTGCTCGTTTTGATAAATGTGGATGAAAGTATACCGCTTGGCATACTCTTGGCATATCTCCATGGTGCGGTCGCGGGAACCATCGTCCTGGATGATAAGCTCATAAATAGGATATGTCTGGGCAATGATGGAGTCCAATTGCTCGCGGATGTATTTTTCTCCATTGTAGGTGGCCATAACCACCGATACTGTTTTATCTGCCATGCCGTTCTGGCTAATGTTTTTATAGTTTAGGCTATAATCGGTTTGTATAGTTTCTTCATGACAAAGGTAACACAAATACCTGACATCTGCAAGCATCCGGGCGTAAAGATGTTAGTTTAGGATAGTGCCTGCAACTTTTGTCTTGCGAAAGTTAGTTACTGTTGGTAAAAATATGAATCGGTCAACTCATTAAGTAACCACCGTACAACATTCCATTGTATATAAGCAGATAGCTCGTCAGTAGCGCAACGAGGGTGCGCAGCGAGGGCTGATACTTCGGGTCGATATGTCGGAACAGGTACGCCAAGGCGATGGGCATGACGATGAGCCAATGCGCGCTCATGATGTATGCCTCGTTGAGACCGAAGCCCAGCACCACGTGGATGAGCAGGTCGAAGCCAAGAAACGAGAGGGCGAGCCAGAGAAAGCGGCTGCGGCGGCCTGCCCACACACCGAGAAGAAAGAGCAGGAAGATGAGGGCTTCCACGATGTAGTTGAAGGCAAAGCGATAGTGCACGATGACGGGGCGGTTGCGCAGCACGTCTTCGAGCAGATGGTCGTTGTGCAGTTGGATGGGCTCGCCCAGAATGTTTTCTATCAGACTCCATCCGCGTGGCGTGCTGATGTCAGTCCATTGTGAGAACTCACCGTTGGCGATGGGCTTGCCCTCGTGGGCGTGGATGGCGAGTCGGCTGCTCTTGGCGGCCTTGACAGAGTCTTGTCGGGCTACGATGGCAAGGGCTGTGCGGCGGATGAGTGAGGTGTCTGTGGTGTGCATGGTGTCGGCGACCTGCTGACAGGTCTTGGCAATGAGTTTGTCGTGTTTCTTCAGCTTGGCCTCCTGGCGTGCGATGAAGTGTGGCCGCTCAAAGGTCTGCCATTCCCATCGGGCAAAGCCCCAGATGAGAGCGGCAGGCAAGATAACGGTCAGCAGCAGGTTGGCAGGGCGCCAGAATCGCTTGCCACCGACGAAGAGGTTGGCCAGGAACACCTTGATGCCGTTGTTGAGCGAGATGCCGGCAGTGAGAAAGAACAGCAGGACGGTCTGCCAGCGAGGCATGGTCTTTCCCGCCTTCATCTTCATGCCGGAGAGATAGAGCACCAGCGTGAGCATGAACATCGACAGACAGAAGTGGTCGGGAACGCTGACGGTCACCATCACGTAGGCGAAAGAAAACAGAAAGGTGGTCAGCAGCCAGGCGTCGTCCTTGCCGATGCCTACTACACGATGGAGCAGACGCACCATATATATATAGGTGTAGTAGGCGCAGGCTATGAGTATTCCGCCCATGATGAGCGGAGCGGCGTTGCGCCCTATGAGGCACTCCACGGCGGCATTGAGTTGTGAGGGCAGCCACATGAAGAAGGCCAGCAGCGGGTGGCGGTAGATGTTGTAGGCGGTGGTCCAGTGGTCGATGACAATGTAGCTCAGCGGATCGAAGCCTGAGATATGGAAGGTGCCCAGCACCAGTTTGCGGTAGTTGTCGTTGAGATGGCTCAGCTGATGCCAGTAACGGGCGATGACCAGCGCGTTGAGCAAAGTGACATAGACCAGGGCCAGTGCCCGGCAGACGGTTTCTTTCTTGTTCACGGACATGGCTGCTATCGTTTAAGGAAGAAGCGTACCAGCAGGAAGTTGACAGGCACGCAGACGCAGAACATTGGTATCGGTGCCCACCGCTTCGGCACGCCCAACCAGATGAACAGCGCGAGCATGGCCATCTGCAGCAAATAGTTGACCACGTGGCTCAGCGCGAATCCGGCTCCATGCTTCACGTTGGCCTTGACATGAAAAGTGAAATGGGTGCTGGCGTAGAAGTTGAAACAGAAGCTTACCGCGTAGCCCACGGTGTTGGCAACGCCCGCACTCGTCCATTGGAGCAGGAGCAGATACACACCATACTGTATGAGTGTGGCCACGCCGCCGACAAGGCCGAAGCGCAGCACCTCGCCCAGCTTCTCGTGCTTGTCTTTATCTAAATGGCTTGTAATGTCTTTCATCGGCATATTGCAACATTTCTTTGTCGCCGCGGCTGTCGCCGTAGGCGGTGATATGGTAATGATCGCGTGGCTCGCTCAACAGTGCCTCCACGCGGCGCACCTTTTCGGGACCATAGCAGTTGGGAGTGAGGAAGCGGCCGGTGACCTTGCCGTCGATGACTTCTATCCGGGTGCCTACGATGGAGAGACGGTGACTGCTCTGGTATTGACGGAAGAAAGGAGCCACCCAGTTGTCGATGCTTGCGCTGACCACCATCACCTGTGCGCCCTCGTCAAGGGCGTGGCTTAGAGTGGCGAGCCCCTGGGGACGGAGAAGCTCCGGATTGTCAGCGGCAAAGCGGCGGCAATAGTCGTTGAAGGTGTCCAGTGGCATACCGGCGAAAAAGTGGGTGAAGATCTTTTGCTTCGCTTTCCAATTGGGATAGAGATGGCACTTCATCAGCACCAGCTGAGGCAGGTAGCGCAGAAAACCACGTGTCATGCGCCACGTGCCGTGGACGTAGCGGATAAAGGCAAGCAGCGTGTCGCGTGTGGTCAGCGTGCCGTCGAAGTCGAAGAGAAACACTTGCATGGTTGGTCTCTTTTAATACTCAATAGATGATCACGAGGAATGCGACAAACCATGCCAGGACATCGAGCTGGATAAAGCGGTCGTGGAGGATAACCTTTGTGGGGTTACCGCTCTTCTTTTCCACTACGGCTATCTGCAGATAGCGCAGGATACCTACCAGCACGAAGATGGAGGTGAGATAGAGATAGTCGTTGTGGAAGGCGGCGATGACCTCGGGACTTACGGTGTACATGATGTAGCATACCAAGGTCACGGCGGCTGTGATGGTGATGCTCTGGTTGATAAACGTCATGTTGTAGTGGATGGTGTTCTTGCGTGGAGGCTGTCCTGTCTGCTCCATGCGCAGCACATCGTCGCGGCGCTTGGCCAGACTCATGAACAGCGTCAGCAGGAAGGTCATCAGCACGATCCATTTGCTCAGCACGATGCCTGTCGCAAAGCCACCGGCAAACAGGCGCAGTACAAAGCCGAAGGCCACCACGCACACGTCGATGACGGCATACTGTTTCAGCTTGGCGCAGTAGCCGAGGTTCATCAGCCAATAGAAGAGGATGACGCTGCCCACGCTTATGGCATTGCTCTCCATGTCGCTTCCCACGGTAAGTAGGAGAGCACAGCTACCCATCGACATGAGGAACAGCAGGAACATCAGGCCGTAGGCCTGTGCTATGGTGACCGCGCCGGAGGCAATGGGGCGGTGGCATTTCTCGGGATGGCGGATGTCGTCGGCAAGATCGCAGATGTCGTTGTAGCAATAGATGCTCGATGCCACGAAGCTGAATGCCATGAAGGTGATCAGTGTCGACAGTAGGGGCTGGGTCTCGAAGAGTTTTCCGCCAAACATCACGGGGCAGAACACGAAGGCGTTTTTCATCCATTGAGCCGGACGGATGAGCTTAAGTAGGCTGGTATAGTGCATGTGTATTTCTTTTATTTTTCTGTTGGTGTTTTTTGGAAGCGTTTCTCTACTGCATTCTGGATCACTTGCGTCACCTTTTGCAGCACCCATGCCAAGGGCAGGGTGATGACCAGACAGAGCAGGAACGTCGGCCAATAGGAGAGTGTCTTGGGGATGTAGGCCAGCACAAAATGCTGATGGATGAGATAGCATTCCAAACTCAGTCCACCCACGAAACGGAAACAACCGTTCACCTTGGCAGGCAACCGGCGGAAGACGCGGTTGAGGATGAGGATGGCTGTGACGGTGAGCGGGATGTAGAGCATGCGCTCGATAAACAGCGGAAACAGTCCGTGCTTCTCCTGTTCCAGGAAGACGCTGGAAGCAAGAGCCATGACAAACATCAGGAAGATCATCCATATGCCTTGTCCGTCGACAGTCTGCTTGCGCCGAACCATCTCGCCCATGTTGATGCCGATGAAGAAGATGGGCACGCGGCTCCAGAAAATCTCAAGGTGACCCACGGCGTGGTTGATTGGCGTCACCCATTGCACAAGGATGCACCACATCACCATCACCACGGGCAACCAACGATAGATGGGGTGACGGCGGATCAGCTCCATGTAGGGTGGGGCAAAGAGATAGAGCATCATGATGGCGGGGATGTACCAGAAGTTTAACTCGTCGCGCAGCCAAAACTCCCAGTTAAAGCCCAACTCACCGATGAGGTCGATCCACGACCAAGCCGAGCCGCCATGGAACTTTGGCAGATAGAACAGTGCCGCGATGATGAGCCAGGCTGGATAGATGCGCACGAAACGCCGGAAATAGAAACGCTTGACAGACGGATTCTTAGCCCATGAGAACCACAGGCCTATACCGCTGAGGAAAAGAAACATGTCCACACCGATGTTGCCCATGCGACGAAGACCAAAAAAGGCGTCGGAACGGGCAAGGTCTACATGGAACAGCATGATGAACAGCATGGCGGCTCCCATCAGCTCGCCACGGAAGCGGCTGATGTTGGAAAGTTCTATATCAGGTATACGTTTCACAATGTTGGATGTTGAGAGTTTTATGGTGGAATTAGCTCAAGGTTGAGTGATGAGAGATGAAAGTATTCTTAGCCTAATTCCTCACTTCCTTGGGATTGGGAATCTTCTTCATCACTTCTTTCAGCAGCCAGGCGACTCCAAGAGAGGCGATGATGTAGAGCAGCAGTCCCGTATAGTTGTCGCCTTGACGCGAGATGGGGATAAACACCTTGCGCAGCACGGGATGGATGACGAAGAGGGCCGCAGAGATGGAACCCAGCCAAGAGAAGACAAACCACAATATGTCGCGCAGACGCTGGATAGGCAACAGCGAAAGTGTCTTCACGAAGTAGACAGTGGCGTAGCACACCATTGCAGGAACGAAAGCCCAAGCGTAGTAGTTGGCACTCATCGACACGATGAAGAAGGAGCAGACCACCCAGCTCATCAGCGCGTCGCCGAAGTTCATGCGCACCAGCATGATGCGCTCGCCATAGCGGGCAAAGAGAATGCCGAGGCCAAAGGGCAGCATGCCGCCCATGAAGTTGTAGCGATAATAGTTGATGGCTTCACTCTCAGGACCCATCACCATTTGTATGCCGAGACATACAGCCATCAGTCCTGCTGTCCACCCCCAATGGTGGCGGTAGAGCAACAGACGATAGACAAGGTAGAGCTGGAGCATCAGACCGAAGAACCAGTAGGGTCCCGGCCAGATGTTGTCGTCGGGATGGGCAAGGAAGTTGTTGACCATACCTAATTGCGTGAGAATCTGTACCACGGTGTAGTGCCAGCTGTCCGGCGTGATGGCGTCGACAATGGTGAAGCAAACGAAGCCGACTATCATCATCTTGAAGAGTTTCAGGAAGTGATAGCGGATGAAGCCCCATGTGTTGACCTTTGGTTCCAGACGCGGTCCGGGTTTGGTGTTGCCGTATTTCCTTTCCAGACCAAAGGCACTGAGGAAGAGGAAGACCGGCACGCCATAGTGTCCGAAAAACGAGATGAGGTGCATCGGAAGCAGAGCGTCGGGGCGGGCACAGACTTGCATCAGCCAGTCGACATTGTGCTGAAAGTATTGGTATTCGTTCTCCTTTACTACCGGACTGAGCCAGTGGCAGTAGTTGTGCAGGAAAATGCCGAGGATAGCCAGTCCCCGCATCACGTTGCATTCCTTACGAGTTAATAATTCTGCGTTCATTTTTCTTTGGGTCTTAACTTGTCGTAGTCAGCCTTGTTCTTGAGTATTCTCGGTCGCGAGGCATCATACTCAGGCGACAGCAGGTTGTATTGTGCGTGATAGTCCTTGGTGGAAATGCCGGCGAGCCAGAGCAACATGTGGGGCAGGGCGTCGGTCATGAAAGGTTTGCGGCGAGCCGCCTTGATGGCTTGGAAGACGGCGGGATGCAGTCTGGCATAGCTGCGAGAGCAATAGATCCAGAAGGGTATCTCAAATTCATAGTGCGCCAATGGCCAGTCTACTTCGGCACTGTGGTTGCGGCAGACAATGTTGCGGCCTGGCTCGTAGCATTCCTCGCCGTGGTCGGGCATGTAGATGACGATGGCGTTGCGCTTGGAGAAACGCTTGACGATAGCTGTGACGATGGAGTCGTTGTAGTGGACGGCGTTGTCGTAGTCGGCAATCATCTGTCGGCGTCCCGGTCCGAGTTCAGGCCGGTGCTCTTTGTAGTCGTCGGGGGTGAACACGCGCTGGTTGTCGGGACAGCGCTGGCGATAGCTTACGTGCTGCCCGATGAGATGGAAGATGATGAGATTGTGGTGAGTCTCATGTCCGGGGCGCACACGGTCGATGGTGATCTGGCCGTCCTTTACCTTGCTGTCGTAGTCGCTCAGCAGTCCGGCGTCGTAGCGGTAGAGCTGGCTGTTGCGGGTGTCGAACTGTGCCTCGCTCAGCGTGGGATCGTTGAGGAAGAAACCGCCTGAGAAGTCGTACACGGCTTCCTTGGCACGTGGCAGGAACTGGTTGGTCAGGAAGGTGACGTGGTAGCCGGCCTTGCGGAAGAGTTCAGGGAAAAGGGGATAGTCACACCACTCGCCTTTCTCGCCCACGACGTGGGTGGAGAAGACGTTCTTAAAGACAAAGCTGGTCAGGTTCCAACAGCTCACCACGTCGGTGAACTTGGTGAGAAGCCCCGTTCGCTCCAGCTTTTTCTGCCGTGGCGTGGTGTTGAGGAAATAGTCGTATTGGGCATCGTGCGCCTTGCTGTAGCTCTCGCCGATGATGAGCACGATGGTCGGAGAGGTGTAGCTGCACGAGTCTACCTTGGCATTCTTGGCGGCGGCAATGCACTTCTCCACTTGCATAGAGGCGAGGTGGTTGCTGTACATACTGAAGGCCAGACGGTAGATGGGCAAGTAGAACTGTGCGTGGTCGGCGGCGGTGAGCTTATGTTCAATGGTGCCGATGGTCGGAGCTGTCATCATTCGGGTCATCTCCACCTTGTTGTGCCAACTGGTGATGGCGCTGGTGATGAGCAGAGCAACTACGGCGATACCACTGATCAGCGTCACGGGCACGTGTTGCCAACGCTGACGGGTACGGTCTTTCCAACCTTCAAAGAGCAGATGCTGGCGCTCGGTGAACAGTCGGCACCACCGGTGACGCAAGGCAATGAGGGCATGAATCACGATGAGCAGTACAATCCAGCCTACCGGTGAGAAGAGTACATCGGGAGTGAGATAGGAACTTAGAAACTCACTGGCTTCGCGGCTGTCGGTCTCCGCCACCAGAAGGAGCATGGCAGGATTGAGCGTGGAGCCGAACTTCCAATAGCAGTAGACGTCGGCCATGGTGGTGGTGTAGAGGACTACATAGAGCAGGCGGCGCACCCACACACGTATCTTGTGGGGCAGAAGGGCCAGCACCACGCAGGCGAGATAGGTGTCGAGAAACAACTCGAGAAAGAGATTGTCGTAAAGAAAATGGTCGCTGTTGAAGTCCACACGGTCACTCGATGGCGCTATCAGAGCGGTGACAATGCCAAGAGTGTACATCATGAAGAAAAATACACCATTGCGTGTAATAGGCTTCAAGAGAAACTGTGCTATACGGTGTAAACGGGTCATATAATAGATACCTATGAGTTGTGAATCACTTTAACCTTGCAAAATTAAGCATTTTCCGCCATATAACCAATTTTTGAATGTTGAATGTTGGGTGCGGACAGATGAATTATTTGAATAATGAAAGATGTATGGTGGATAGCTGGAAAAATGAGTGACGAGTGGACTGGGTGGTGAATGAATCGCATAAAAAAGCCAGACTGCAAAATGTCGCAGTCTGGCTTATTGTTAGTTATATGAGTGGTCACGTAGGCTGCAATGTACGCAGCTACTGCTCTTTGTGTCTTGCTTACGCGGCTTCTTTACGCTTACTTAGAGCGCCACAGTCCGTGGAGGTTGCAATACTCACGGGCATAGACGTTCTTGGCGTCGGTCTTGAACTCAGCCACCGGCTTGTCGCTCGGGGTGAGATATTTACGCAGCACCTCGTTGTTGTCGGTGATAAGCTCGATGAACTGGATGTAGTGAGCCTCTGTCATGGGGTGCTCCACCTCACCTACGGTGACGCGGTATCCGCCTTCAATCTTCTCTACGACGGGCACGTGTTTCTCTGTGGCAGCGTCGGTAGTGTTCTCCTTGAGCTGCTTGAATCCGCATACGTCCTTGTCGGTGGGGACGATAACCTCTACGATGTTGCCGCACTCTGCGCACTTATATACTTCGTTTCTTTTTGCCATAATGTTTTGTTGTGTTAAATGTTGTTTGACTTTATATCATTCACAAAGATAGCATTCTTTTTTGGAAGAAGCAAATTATCGGGCGGTGGCGGTGCGTGTTTTAGGATATTTTTGCTAAAAGCTATTGCTTCTTGTCTTTTTCGGCAATGCACTCCATCTCTACCAACCATTGCGGGCGGCACACCTTGGCGTGGAGCAGTATGTAGGGAATGCCGGGATGGTGGTTGTCGAGATAACGCCCTACTGTCTCGCGATCAGCAAAGTCGCGCAGATAAACGGTGAAGTAGCGGATGTCGCTCATCTGTGCTCCACCGTCGGCAAGTAGTGCACGGATGTTGTCTAACAGTCGCGCGGTTTGCCGTTCCACGTCGCCGAGGTAGAGTACTTGCCCTTGCTTGTCGATACTGGCCGTGCCCGAGATGTAGTAGATCTCACGATTGGGCAGTGTCAGACGGGTACCGCGCTCAAAGGCTACACCGTATTCATGGGTTGGATTGAGATGGTCGAGGGCTTGGAGATACTTCATTTGTCCGGGCTTCACGTCGGGCAGCGAGAGAAAGTCGATAGCCACGGTGGCATGGCGTGTTTGGGAATAACCACCGATGCCAGTGCTGGCTATATAGTGGGTGTCGGCGGTAAGACCGTAACGACGGAAGACATCGTTGCGTGCCCGCACCACACCGTCGTAGTTTACGTCGATGTCGGCAACGTAGATCCAGGTGCGCACGAGGTTATCGCGAATGGTCATCTCGGTTCCTTGCAGGCTCTGGATGTATCGCTCAAAGAGGGTGAGTGTTTGTAGATAACTGCTCACGCCTTGCGCTTCTTCATCGCTGAGACGCAGGCTTTGGAACCGGAAGCCGTCATCGTTATGCCCAGCTTCTGCCAGTAGGGCTATCTTACAGCCGTCGGCCGGTGCTTGCCCTATGATGGTGCAAGGATGCTGGGCGAGACAGTCTTGGTAGAGGGGAGAAGTCTTCAGCGTGTCGTATTGGTTGAGGATGTCGCTGAGAAATACTTTGCAGTAGCGGAGTTCGCCGGTGGTCTGCTGGTTGTCGCTCAGCCAACTGTCGAGTTGTTGTTTGATGTCGGCTGTCTGTTGCTCGAAACTGCCTTGTTGTTGTGCTTTAAAGATTTTGTATTGATTCATGATTCTAAGTTTTCTTTTGTCGTGTAGCTCTGGCATCTTGTGTTTTAAGCGTAGCTGTGCATGCCGCTGAGCAGATAGTTCACACCGAAGTACGTCATCAGGATGCTCAGGAAGCAGAATACCATATATATATGGTACGCGCGCGGACGAGCTAGTCGTGGCAGGCTTTGTGTGTGCAGGGCGATGGCATAGAGCATGAAAGTGATGAGTGCCCACGTCTCTTTCGGGTCCCAGCTCCAGTAACTGCCCCAACTGATGTTGGCCCAGATGGCACCGAGGAAGATGCCAATGCCTAAGGTGACGATGGCGGGATAGAGAAACACGCGGCTGATCACCTGCAAGGCTTCTGCCTGGCGGGGACGTATCAGTGCGGCAAGTCCGCAGAAGAAGGTGATGGAGAGAAAGGCGTAGCTCATCATCATGAAACTCACGTGGATGCTCAGTAGTGGAGAGTTGAGCACGGGCATCAGTGGTCCGATGGCTGGATCCATGAGGCTGATATGACTCACAAGCAGGAAGAAGCCGGAGATGAGAAAACCGAAGGCACACATCAACAGGCCAAGACCGTTGATGTGGTGGCAGCGGTGATGCTCATCATGCAGATGGGACAAGTGGTCGGCACCGCCAATGCTGATTGCTGTTTGCCCGGATAGCGGATGGATGCGGTCTGTGCCTTTGGTGATGACGAAAACGAGAGCAAAGAGCTGTGACATCCATGCCACAGCAAGGGTAGTCTCGTAGCCATTGCCCAAGGGGATGGTTCCTGATATCTCCCAGCGCAGTGCCAGCACGGCGGTGAGAGTCAGCAATGAGAGAACCAGCAGGTTGCGCAGCCACAAAGCAGGTGACATTGTGATGCAATGGCATGTTGTTTGACAACTTCCGCCTCTTTGTTTCTTCGTGTTGCAATGCTTCTTGGTATCATCGTTGCGATGGCTGTGCCGTGCAAGGAGGACGACGGTCAGCATTCCCAGCGTGAGGTTGAGAATGAAAAGAATCGTGGTGTAAGGCAGTCGGTTGTAGATTTTCTCAGCAGTGATTCTTGACTTTGAGGGCAGGCTGTTGCCGCCGTTGCGTTGCTGATACTTGGCGATGGCGTCGAGCGTGCTGTTGACGGTGGCGAAGTCGCCGCGCCGGGCTACCACGAAAAGTGTGGCAAACGTGCGTCCGATGAAGTCGGCATCTTTTCGTGGCATCTCTTTGGGGAAACGCTCAAAAGGTGAGAACCACAGTGTGCGTTGATGGGAGAAGGTGTAGGGATAGAGCGTGAATGGGGTGCCCTGACGTAGCGTCATCATCATTTGCAGTTTGCAGTCGATGTCGGCGCAGGCTTTGTGGAAGGCATCTTTGTTGGTGCCGTGGGCGTAGTCGTAGGCAGGTTGTCCTAAAATGTATTTTCCATTGCGGAAGAAAGCGTTCATGCTGGCGTATTTTCCGATGCCCAATTGTTGGCGCATTTCACTGCTTTTGATGCGAATGAACGGTTCTCCCGACCAGTCCTCTGGGAAGAAAGTCCAGCCCAGAAGCACCTGCTCGGCGGTATAGTCCTTATAACTGCGGCTACCATGGATCTTCTGTACGAAGTCGAGGGCATAGGTCTCTACGGGACAGATACGGTCGTTGTACTCCATGAGCAGCTTGCCAAAGCGGTCGGCAGTCTCCCGTGGCACGCTGGTCTGGGCGTGACTGGTGATGGGGACTGACAGCAACAATATTAATAAAGTATTAGTAAGAACGGAGCTGCGCCTTGCTTGCGATGTATTATCCTTGCTTTTATTAACGGTGTCGCCCAAATGGGACAGCTGTCGGATACTGCGGCGGAACGTGCCCTTGGGGTCTATGAGCAACCAGAGCAATGAGAAAAAGAGCAGCCCGTAGCCCGTGTAGGTGGTGGGGATACCCCAACGGTCGCTGCTGATGCTGAGTATAGAGCCAAGGTTATCGGTGTCGTAACTGGCTTGGTAAAAACGAATACCGTGGTAGACAAAGATCTTGTTCATCGACACTTGAGCGTGGATGATGGTCTTTCCGTCAGCGATGGAGAAGCGCGTGATGTAGTCTGAGGCGGCGGTAGTGCCAGAATGGTTGATTACGTCGAAGCTGTCGAGTCGGACGACAAAGGGCAGCGGCTGGCTCTTGCTCTCAGTCATCGACACCATCTCGCGATAGCTGTCTACCGCTTCGCCTTGCCGCAGATGGATCGTACCGCTGAACGAGGTGAGATGAGTGAGCAAGGCACCTAATAATATAATAAGGAGTGAGAGGTGGAGCAACACGATATTCCATTTCCTTACGTGCCGCTTGACGATATATGTGATTCCGCCTGCTGCCAACAGAGCCCACAACAGCGTGAACCACCATGCGCCATAGATGTGTTCATTGGCAAACGGCGTGCTGGTGCAATGCTCTACGACGGTGGCAACTGCCATTACACTGATAAGAAGCACGTAAAGGGAAAGAAGAGCTTTCTTGATAAACACCATGTTATTGATAATGAATTAAAACGACGATGATAGTATTAATATTGTGTAGGGCATCATGTGTTTCGGAAAAGAGAAGTCATGCGGCATGACGCAGGATCTCACGATTCCGTGTCATGGTCGCATGACAAAAACATGATGTTATATTGCTCGTAAGAATTTCACGACACAGTCGCGGTCTTTCTTGCTGAGCTGATAAAACTTCGCCGCAGCGGAGTATGCCTGGCTGTTCTTGCTGTAGGCGTGCCACATGATGGCCTCCACCTCGTTACGTGCACGGCAGTCGTGCAACCGGTCTTCAGCACCTGTGTTGGCCAGCGAGAGTCCGCGTCCCCACAGTGGTGTGGTGCGGCACCAGCTGCCGTGGATATCGTTCTTCATGCACAGCTTGTGCTGTACGAAGTCGGAGTAAGGATATATCTTCTGATGAGGATATTTGGGTAGCGGCTTCAGGCTGATGTTGTTAGGACTCCAGTAGTTGTCATCGCCGGTAGTCCACTGAGGACGGTGACAGTGGGCGCACCCCATGCTGATGAAGAGCTCCTTGCCACGCTGTACGTCGGCGTCGTTGAGGTCGCGGGCACGGGGAATGGAGAGTCCGCGGTGCCATACCATGAAGTTGTAGAACTGGTCGTCGCTCATCTCTGCCTGGAACTTATGCCAGGGATTGTCGAACTGGTTGGTGCCGGGTCGCAGCAGGTTGTAGACCATGTGCTGTACGCTGTCGCGTGAGCCGTCACCATAATAGGGTGAAGTCGGGTCGGCCATGATCGCCTTCAGCACGCTTTCGTTTTCCGACATAGCCTTGGCCCAAGCGTTGGTGGTATAGAGATAAGGACGGTCGGAACGCGTCACGTTGGTGATATTCCACACGGCGTTGGCACCGGGGCCATCCTGCAGAGATGCACGGGTGAGGGCATAGGTGAAGCGCTTGAGCATTTTCTCGACAGGCTGTCCTTTAGAGTCGGTGCCAGGAACAGTGAACTTATACCAGGCACTGGCTGCCATGTCGTTGGCTCCTTTGTCCCAAAAGCTTGGGTTCAGCTCCACGCCGACAGCAGCTTCTTTCTTATATTGTGCGATGATAGAGTCTTGTGGAATGGCATCGATGAGGCCTGTGCCGATGACGCCAATGGTCGATTCCAGTCTGACTGCATAGTTGGTAGGCTTCGGGTTGGTGTTGAAGGCACTTTCAGGAATCGTTACCTCAGGATAGATAAGGTCGTAGGTTTCGCCGTCGGGAAACTTCATTGGCAGTCCTGACTCCATGGCGGTGACGTGCTTCCACTCTATTCTTATCTGACTGCCGTCGACAGGCGGCAGGAAGGGTGCATTGGCGAGGGTCTGCGGCATGCCCGTGACCTCAGAGATATAGGCACCGTCGTTGCTGCCCTCTGACGTAGGATGGTAGATAGCCAGCAGATAACCGTTGCCATAAGTCGAAGGATAAGAGGTCTGCCGCTTGCCGTGGCCGTAGCCTGGGTGACAGTCAATGCACGACGATCGCAGGTAAGCCGGTCCGAGTCCTTTGAAGGGCTCTGTATTGTCAGTGAAGTTACGTTCAAAGACAGCCTCACCGAGTTTGAAGGCGAGCTCCAGTTTTTCGTTGTCTACCACGACGGGTGTCTCGTCTTCGTAGCAACCGGCAGTGACATTATCGGTAGTGCCGAGCTTACCGCCCGGATACCATTCGTCAGCTGAAAAGTTACCTACAGACTTTCCAACATATTCAGCGTCTTCCACATTGCCCTGACCGCTGACATCTGGGTCATTGTCCTTACAGGCAGAAAGTCCCATGGCCATCAGTCCTGCAAGGATTAAGAGAGATTTATTCGTACAGTAGTTCATTGTCATGAAAGTGATTTGAATTTTTCTCTTTCCTCCCGCCTTTTGGGGAGGAAAGAGCTTACGCATTATTGCTTCGACATCCACTCACCGGCTTTGGTGAGGTCGGCGTCGAGTGCTTGTATAGCCTTCTGAGCTACGCCCACCTTTTCGTTGTGGATGTTGTTGACGAAGCCGCCCTTTAGCGTCTTGCAGTCCTCCAAAGCGTTGATGGAAGCCTTCAAGTCGCTCTCAAGTTGTGCAAGTCCCTCATAGTTGTGATTCTTCATAAACTGAATGAGCGACTTGCTGTTGTCGCGGCTGTTGTCGTCGGAACGCCCACCGTAGAGACTGTTCTCAATAGAGCGGATGTTGTCCTGGAAGTCATAGAACGAGCGCTCGCTGTAGGGCGACTCGATATAGTTCTCGTCCTCGCCAGAGTAAGGATTGCCGATCTTTGTGTTGGCGACCTCGTCGCAGATGTTCTCACATCCGGCGATGATGATGGCGTTCATGGCTGCTTGCCAAGTACGGTAAGTACTTCCGGCGTTGCCTGCTGCAAGGAAGTTCTGACCATAGGAATAGTCGCCGCCGTTGACGGTTGTAGCATATTCGAGTTCCTCCATGCGGTCCTTGTGTTCCTTGGGCGCGTTTTCGTTCCACGCCACTTCCATCTGCCAGCACTTGTCGCGCAGGTCAAGGGCGACGACCTTGGCGAAGACCAGTTCTTCTTCACCGGTGACATCGGCATTGATCTTTGTGAATTCATTGTCAGTCTCGTTGGTCTTCAGTGCGTCGACAGTGCGGTTGGCACCATTGCGGAAAAGCACAAACTCGATGCCGTGGAAGCCTAATTGTGTCTCACCGAGCACGGTGACGTCGTTGTCCTCCTCCATTTGCTTCACCTGCTCCTTGTTTTTCAGTGTTGTGGCAAGTTTGCTCACGTTGAGCGGCCAGGTGTCGATATGCGGGTCGATGCCGAAGTCTGTAGCGGCGCCGAAGAGGAAGGCCTCGCTGCTTTCGTAGTACGAGCGTGCTTTTTTGAAGGTCTCACAAGTCTGGTCGATGTCGCTCTGGGTGAGCGTACCGGCGCGGAACTTTGTTAGGTCGTTGTCAAGCTGGGTGTAGAGGTTAGCCGTCTCCTCGGCGAGATATTTGTAGGTGCTGTTCACAGTGTTGGCGATGTACTGCTCACCGATGGCTTTCATCTCTTTCTGTGCGTTGGTGAGTCCGGCTGTATCGCCATTGTCGTTGTTGTCGTCACTGCACGATGACAGTCCTGCGGTGGTAAGGAGAGCTGCCGCGAAGAGCAGCGCATACTTGGTAAATTTTCTCATTGTTATGTCTTTGTTAGTTATGTTTTCGTTACATATCCCGTACTTCTTTACAGGAAGAAAGCCTCGTAGGCGATACCTATGTTCAAGCTCGGCTCGTTGTTGTACTGGCTTTTGAGGAAGCGGTAGGAGTAGTCAGCCTTGATGGCAATTTGCTTGATGGGGTAATAGTTGAAGCCGAAGGTCACGGCCTGCTTCTTTGTATATTCATAGGAGGGCTCACCTTTGGCCGGAATATAAGAGTTATAGTAGTCGTATCGGCCAAAGAGATAGAACTTTTGCTGGTCGGCGTGCAGTTTCTGAATCTGTGAGAAGATGTCGTAGCCGGCTTCCACGCCGATGGCTACGGCATTCTTTCCCACATAGCTTTTGTCGTAGGGGGCATTGTTCGACGTGCGGTTGATCTTCACTATGCTCAGTGTCTTGGCGTCGCTCAGATAACCATAGTCGGCTTGGCCGCGTACGATCCAGTTATATTTATGAAAGGTAAAGTCGAAAGAACCGAAATACACGCTACCTTTGATGTTGTCGTAAGTCTTCGTGCCTAACTTCTCTCCCTGGGTGTTGTAGTTGTCACCCTCCATGTCGTGGGGAAAAGTATTGTGCATCGACTGTCCGTAGTATCCACTCAGTCCCAGTCGTAGACCATCTATGGCGTAGTAGTCGAGGCGGGCTGCAAAGCCGTATTTGTTGGCCACCTTATATTCAAAGGGGCTTCCGGCACCGGCATTGATCCATCCGTCTCGGCTGAACTTAAATCCGTCGAGTCCGGCAAGCAGTTGAGCCTCATAGCGGAACTTCCCAGCGCGTCCCCAGAAACTCACGCCCGTGTCGTGCCATGTCGAGGGCAGAATGGTGTATTCGCCTTGCGGGCGATAGACGGTGAAGAAGTTGAGCGGCTCGTGGTGGGCGTTGAGTAGTCCCACGGGCACGACGATGTGTCCGGCACGGATGTTGGCCCATCGAGCAAAACTCTTTTGCAGCCAGAACTGTTCCAGTTCCACCTCACCGCCTTTTTCAGTATCGGTTTCCCATTCACCGCTCTCCTCATATTCCTGTTCTACCGACGAGCCGGTGCCGGTGTGCTCAAATTCTATCTCCGAGCCCATCGTCCATCCTTTGCCGAAGTCATAGCCCAGATAGATGACAGCATGGGGAATGTCGAAGCGCCCATGGCTTGGGTCATGCTTATACTGGCTTGCACGTGAATAGCGGTAGACGTTATCGCTGTAGAAATTGCGGCTGTAGGCAGCCTCGCCGTATCCGCCTACACTCAGACGGTGACCGCCAGCGTGAGCCATCACCGAGTCTGCGGCACTGACTTGTGCCTGTATGGGCAGGGTTATGAAAGCCAATGCCAAAGACAGCAGGCTTGTTGACATCTTTTTTTCCATCATGTATTATTGTTGATATTTACCT
>ULVN01000258.1_pt1 | contig 52245 bp, 43 predicted proteins | sample 1959491 | NCBI WGS metagenome assembly ULVN01 (sample SAMEA4835787, study PRJEB28245) | human gut metagenome | biome: gut microbiome; material: fecal sample | place: Denmark | collected 2008 | reverse complement strand
TACTGTTGTTGGGCATCAAGAAGATCGTTCATCGTCACCGTCCCCGCGTGGTAATAGTTGCGGTTCAGTCGCAGGTTCTCCTCGCTCTGCTCGATGCTTTTCTTGGCCAGCACAAGCTGCTTGTAGGCATCGTCCACGTCGTTCCAATTTTTCTGCATCCGGATCTTCAGCAGTTCAGCATTGTCGTCGAGCTGCTGTCTGGCATTCTCCTCCGCCAGCCTGCGGCGCTTGACGGCATGTGAGCCGCCCCACCACTGCGAGATGGGGATAGAGACCGTGGCAAAGACCGCCGCAAAGTTATTGTCCAGTCCACTGCCCATATCGTAGTAGTTATACCCTGCGCCCACACCGACGGCAGGCAGCAGCTTGCCCTGTTCCATCTTCCGTTGCAGGGTGGCAGTTTCCACATTCTTCTGCAGAAGTTGATACTCCGATGTTGCCGCAACAGCCGAGTTGTGGTCTTCTTTGATCATCGGATAAGGCGGAAGTGTGGTGATGTCGGCAGGCGCCGCAACGTCGACGCTGTCGCCTGCCCCGATATACTGTGCCAGCACCATCCGGGCGAGTCTCAGGCCGTTGTCGAGTTTGAGGCGGTTGCTCTGAACCTCGTTCTGTTTCAACTGCACCTGCAGCAGGTCGTTGCGCATGCCCACCCCCGCTTTCACGGCCAGCGACGCGTCTTTCTCAAGGTTCGCCAGCATCGACGCCACGGCATCGAGTGTGCGTTGTTTTTCCCGAAGCGAGATGATCTGCCAGTAGTATTGTTCTGCGGTGAGCACCACCGTATTCTTCGCAACCTGTCGTTGCAGTTCGCTCGCCTCCACACCGACCTTCGCCAGTCGGTTGCCGTTGACGATCTGTCCTCCGGCAAATACTGGCTGGACGGCGGTCACCCCGGCAATGACCCCATGGTCGAGTGCTGACACCGGGATCGATGTAGGCAGGGCAGATGCTATGTTGGCAGGCAGCGCACCCGCCAGCGACGGAGGCAACACCGATGCCAGTCCGACATCCGTCTTTATGATATCGGTGGACGACTTGAAGCCAATCCCCGTGGCCTTCACCTGCGGGAAATAACTGGTGAGGGCTTCTTTCTTCTGTTCCCTCGCCTGCGCGATGGCGCTGTCGGCAGTTCTCATTTGTATATTATGCGCCAGTGCCCGTTCCCTCACCTGTTGAAGGGTGAGCTGCTGTGCTTGGACGCCAAGTCCCACGGCAAGGAGCAATGCTAAGGTGATATTTCTATTCATTATATTCATGATGGAAGCTGTTAATGTATGGATGGACAAGATTGAGAAAGCAGCACTTACTGTGCCTCCAGTTCCAGGCTTTTCGCCCTTCTCTTCGTCGTGCCGCTCATGAGCAGCCAGTAGGCGATGGGCAGAATGGTGAGGATGAAAAACATCGTGATGATGGTTCCGAAGAAGATGACGTTGCCCATAGGAGCCCACAGGCCGGAGCCTCCCAACATCATCGGCACGACTCCCATGGAGGCTGCCGCCGAGGCGAGGAAGATCGGTCGCATACGCCGTTTGGCACTCGTCTGTATCGCCTGGTGTGCCGTGAGATGCTCCGTCTCACGAAGTTCTTCGGCATAGTCGTACATGATGATGGCATTGCGCACGAGGATACCCATGAGCGAGATGACGCCGAGGTAACACGTCAGCGAGAACTCACTGCCGGGTATCAGTACGCCCATCGCCGTACCGAAGAGAACGAGGGTGAGGGAGACCAGGAGCAGCAGTGCCGTACTGATCTTGCGGAAATGCCCTAACATGAGGAAGAAGATGATCACCGTACTGATGAGCAGACCACTGAGAATCTGTGGGTTCGCTTCGTTGGACTGCTCGTATTCGCCGCCCCACTCAGCCTTCACGCCATCCGGCATCCGGTCGGCAGGGAGTTGTTTTTGCAGTTGTGCGGTCTTATCCATCACGTTCACGCCGTCGACGGCATCTGCCATGACGGTGATGGTCCGCCGGCCGTTGCGGTGACAGATCTGTCCATCGTCCCATCGTGGCTTCACCTTGGCGATCTGTCGGAGCGGCACCGTCTTCAGTCCTCCTGCCACGGGTATCGGCTCGTCGGCGATATCCGTCACGGTGGCATGGTTGGCCTTATCGGTCTTCAGCACCACGGGAGTGCCGTAGTCGTCGTCCCATACCGTCGCCACGGGGATGCCGCCCTGACTGTAACGGGTGGCCATCGTCAGTTCCACGAGGGCATTGCTGATGCCTAAGCGGTTGGCTTTCTGCTCATCGAGATGGATGTCAGTGGTCAGCAGCGGCTCCCCGACATCGTTCCGGGCGAGTAGCAGGTCGTTGTCGGCACGAAAGAGTGCCGTGATGCTGTCGGCGGTGTGTTTGAGCTGCTGCCAGTCGTCGCCCGAGAGGCGCAGCTCCACGGAATTCCCCTCCATGCTGTAGCTGAGCTGTTTGAAGCGCACATAAGCCCCGGGGAAGGCATTGGTGTAACGCATGCGGTAGTCGGCAAGCACAGTCTCGGTGGCTTTGTCGTCGGTGGTGTTGACAATGAACTGTGCATAGTTCTTCCCGCCAAACTGTGGGGCGTAAGCCGTCTGGAAGCGCGGCGACGCCGTGCCCTTAAACGAGGCGATGGACACCACGCGGCTATCCTTGCGCAGGATATGCTCTAAGGAGTCCGCCACGGCTTCCGTCTTAGTCAGGGCAGTGCCGGTGGGGAGATAGATCTCCACGGCAAACTGGTTGCGCTCGGCGGTAGTCATCATCTTCTGCGGCAGGATCGTGATGAGGCCCATGCCCGCCACCACCGACACGACAGCTACGCCCATCACCCCATAAGGATGGCGGAAGCAGAAGTCGATGAGCCGGTCGAAATATTTCTGCATGAGGTTGAGAAAGGAGAAGGCGGGCTTGTCGTCTTTGTTTATGCGCTGCCGCATCGGCTCCCGGATGAAGTAAAACTGTAGGAAAGGAGTCAGCAGTTCAGCCACGGCGAGCGACACCATGAGTACGATGGTGATACCCCAGGGGAAGAGCAGCAGGAAGTCGTGGAACATGCCGGTCATCGTCAACAGCAGTGGGAAGAACGTGATGGAGATGGCGAGCGTTGCCGTGAGGATCGACTTAAAGAAATGGTTCGCGCTCTGGATGCTCGCCTGCCACCGTGGCATGCCGTCGGCCAGGAGCTCCATATAGTTGTCGATGATCACGATGGAATTGTCGACGATCATGCCCAACGTCACGATGAGGGCAGCCAGGGTCACGGTGTTCAACTCGATGCCGAAGGCGTAGAAGAGTCCCAACGAGATGAAAATGGTAACAGGTATGGTACTGGCAGCCACCAGTGCCACCCGCATAGGCATGAGCAGCAGCACCACTACGACCACAGCGATGATGGCGATGAGGAGTTCCTTGAGGAAGTTGACCACCGAGTCATGTACCACCTGACTCTGGTCGGTGATGGTGAACATCGTGACATCCTTAGGCAGCGTCTGTTGGAAGTCGGCGATCTGCTTCTTCACGGCTTCTCCCAAGTCGGTGATGCTGCGTCCTTTCTTCATCTCCACGCTCAGCACGATACATTTCTTGCCGTTGTTTGTGACGATGCTCGTCGGTGCAGGATATTCGCGGCGTACGTGGGCAATGTCTTTCACCCTCACCACCTTGCCGTCTGGACCGGCATAGACTATCATCTGTTCCACGTCGTTGACCTTGTTCAGCGAGCGGTCCACATGGATCGGTGCCTCATAGCGCGGTGTCTGCTGTGCACCGGCAGTGGTGTTGAAGCCTTTCGCCATCAGCGCCGTGGAGATGACCGAGGAGCCGATGCCGTACTGGGCGAGCTTGCGTGTGTCGACATAGACGCTGATCTGCTCATGCTGTCCGCCATAGACATTGAGGCGTCCCACGCTCTCTATGTCGCGCAGCCGCTCCTTGAGGTCGTCCATATAGTCGTTGAGCTCCCGGTAGGTCTTCTCGTTGCTCTCCATGGTGATGAGCAGCGAGGAGGCGTCGCCGAAATCGTCCTGCACCTGCAGGGCGAGGACACCAGAGGGCAGTGAGGCTTTGAACTGCTGCACGCCGAGCTTGAAACGGCTCCAAAAGTTCTCCTTGTCAACCCCGTTGATGTCGTCGTTGAGTTCTATCTGTATGATGGCAACGCCATCGCGGGTAAACGATTTGGTCTTCGCCTTCTTCACTTCTTTATAAGTGAAGATATAGTTCTCCAGCGGTTTCGTGACCTGCTGCTCCATCTCACTGACGTTAGCACCGGGATAGACAGCGACGACGACACCTTGCCGGACCGTGAAATCGGGAAATTCATTCTTGTTCATCCGGTTGAGGGCGAACACGCCGAACGCCACCAACAAGGCGGTGATGAACACGACGATCTGCCGGTAGTGCATCGCCCATTCTATTATGTTTCGTTTCTTCTCCATGAGTCTGTTGTTGTGTTTCCTGATCCAGTGCTATTGCACCTTCATGCCGTTGCTCACCTTCTGCTGTCCCTCTACGATGACGCGGTCGTGCGGCGACAGTCCGCCTGCGATCTCAATATCGTCACCCACGCTCTCTCCGAGCGTGACATATCTTCTTTGCGCCACACCGCCCACGACTGTCCATACGAAGGGCCGGTTGTCGAGGTCTATCTGAATGATGTTGGCGGGGAGGGTGAGAGAGGCTGTAGTCGGTCCTTGGAGATAGACATCGCACACCATCCCCGGCAGTAGTTGTCGGCCGCGATTGGCCGTCATCGCCTTCACTTCATACGAGCGGGTGACGGGATCGGCGACAACGCCTTTCTCCGTGATCCGGGCGGTGAACGTCTCACCGGGGAGCGACGACACGGTGAAGCGCAGAACCTGTCCGACCTTTATCTTCGCGATCTCGTCCTCCGGGACATTGATCTTCACCTTTACCTGCCGGATGTCCACTAACATCGCCACGGGCTGCCCGGGTGCCACATTCTGTCCTGCCTCGACGAGCTTCTTTGAGATATAGCCTGCTGAGGGCGCATAGAGGCGCGTGTCGTGGAGGTTTTTCTGCGAGATGTTGCGCTGAGCCCGCGCCGTCTGCACCGCCCCGCGGGCCTGTGCCACGGCGTCCTTGGCCTGCTGATAACGCGTCTGCACCTCCACCCATTTGATCTCGGGCAGTGAGCCGTTGTCGTGCAACAACTTCATGCGTTTGTAGGCATCACGCGCCTGGGCTGCCGACTGCTCTGCCTGCGACAGCAGGGCTTCGGCTTGTGCCACACCCGCCTGCGATGCCGCGGAGAGATTGCCCAGCGTTGTTGCGTCGAGCACGGCAATGAGCTGACCGGCACCGACGTTCTGGCCCTCTGCGATATTCGTCTGCTTCAAGGTGCCACCCACGGGGAAACTCAAGCTAACACCGTTATCCTCTTCAATAGTTCCCGAATAGTTCTGTCCGCCATAGAGCGAGGTAGCGGCGGCCTCCATGGTCTTTACCTTTACGGCCTGGCTCTCCACCTTTTTCTCTTTGCCACACGAGACGGCAAGGAACGTAAAGGCGGCTAAAGCCATCATCATTGTTGTTCTTATCATGATATCCTGTTTATGTTATCTGATGTTCGATGGTGCAAAATTAGACATTTATAGGTTATAACAGACGTTCTATTTTGGAACATTCTTTCTCTATATCAGAATATAAAGTCGAATAAAACAGATTAATTCCCGAAATAAACATCCATTTTGTTCAAAATGGCGTAATTTTGCAGCAGAAACAAGATATCCGCTAACAATGGAGAAGATAATATCAGAGACGGAACGTCTCATGGCTCAACAGAATGAAGAGTTCAAGATAACGCCGAAGTATATGGACGACGACCTGCTGCTGATCGACAACGTGAGGCTGTTGGGCGTTCCCGATGCTGTTTACACGAATATGAATGTCATTGCCTGCTGTCGGAAGGGCAAATGCCGGATCATGATCAACGGCGATGACGTGGAGGTGAATGCCAATCAGATCTTTATCTGTCCGCCCGAGATGTCGTTGGACAATATCCTCGTGTCGCCCGACTTTGAGTATCAGGCACTCTGCATCACCAACCGCATGCTGCAGACGGCACTCAAGGCTTATATCAAGGTGTGGAACCAGCTCACCTATGTGGAGAAGATACGCGTGGTGGACATAGATCCTGCCTCGATGGCTTTTTATGAGCAGACCTATAAGGCATTGAAGATCTGTACAGAGACGGAAGCGGAGGATGAAACGGACGAAGCGTACAAGAACGAAGTGTTCAGAGGCATGATCAGTGCAGCACTCATCGGCTTCTGCAATGTACTGCGCAAGCACAGCGAGGAGAGCGTCATCGCGCCCAAGCAGAATGTCTCTCTGTTCAACCGGTTCCTAGAGCTCCTGCAGACCGCCGATGCCAAGCACCGCACCGTGGAATATTATGCCACAAGGCTGAACATATCATCCAAATACCTGACCGTCATCTGCAAGAAGAACTCCGGGAAGACCGCCAACCAGTGGATACAGGAATACACGCTGTCGGCCATCACCCATTATCTCCGCACGACGGAGAAGAGCATCAAGGAAATCAGTTTCCTGCTCGGTTTCCCCAACACCAGTTTCTTTGGTAAATATGTCAAGGACCATTTAGGATGCAGTCCGCTGGAATACAGGCGCCAGACACGCGGATGATATCGATTAAAAAAACGATTCTAAAATGAAACTGAAATATTGTTAACCTTATACCGATAGTTTGGATAGCTGATTTTATGTTCGTAACTTTGCAAACATTATGAAAAGAATATTGATTCTCTGTACGGGTAATAGTTGTCGCAGCAAGATGGCACAAGCCATTCTGCAACATTTGGATGCCGGACTCTACATAAGATCCGCCGGTACCTATCCTGCCCGTCACACACACCCTTTAGCCATTGAAGTAATGGACGAAGTAGGAGCCCCTATTCATGATTTGCAGCCACACCATGTAAATGACTTCACCAGCGACGAATGGGATTTTGTCATTACTGTCTGCGACCATGCCAAGGAGGAATGCCCCGTATTTACAGGAAAGGTAAAGCGACAGATGCATATTAGTTTCCACGATCCCTCGTTAGCAAAAGGTTCCACCGAAGAGCAGCTCTCTGTGTTCCGGGAAGTGCGAGACCGTATTATTACGACTTTTACCAATTTCCATCATACTTATTTAGACGACCATGGATACCAAGAAAGACTATAGCCTCAAGGCTGAGCAGATAGCCCGCTTCGCCAAAGCTTTGGCTCATCCCGCAAGAATTCAGATTCTCACCTTCCTCGCCAGCAGGCAGGAGTGCTATTTCGGTGACATTCACGATGAGCTGCCCATTGCCAAGGCCACCGTGAGCCAGCATCTGAAGGAGCTCAAAGATGCTGGACTCATACAGGGCACCATTGAAGCCCCAAAGGTGAGATATTGCATCAACCGCGACAACTGGCAGTATGCACATGAACTGTTCTGCAATTTCTTCTCAAAGGAAATCAAGAACAGTAACTGTAGCTGCCAAGCAACAAAGTAATCTTGCTAGGCGGACCATGCGTTGTCCGCCTTAGTTAATAAGGTATATGTTCGTAGTTTTACAAATAACAAATTAAGATAAATCATGGAGATTAAAGTATTAGGTTCCGGATGCTGTCGCTGCAAGAGAACTTTCGACACTGTCAAACAGGTTATCGAAGAAGATAACATAGAGGCCAACATAGAGTACGTGACCGACATTGCCAAAATATTAGATTATAACATCATGCCAATGCCAGCCATCGTCATTGACGACAAGGTTGTACTCAATGGTCAAGTGCCAACAGCTGCCCAAGTGAGACAAATACTGAAAGAACAAACGAATAAATAATAAAAGACCATGAAAGAGATTGAGATTTTCGACCCGGCCATGTGCTGCTCCACGGGAGTATGCGGTCCCAGTGTAGACAAGAATCTGTTGCGCATCGCCACGCTCATCGATGTGCTGAAGAATATGGGCATAGAGGTAAAACGCCACAACTTGAGCAGTGAGCCTCAAGCCTTCATCAAGAATGACAAGGTGAAACAACTGCTTCGCGAGAAAGGTGCCGACGTGCTGCCCATAACCCTCGTCGGAGGAGAGGTTGCCATTGTGGGGCAATACCCGTCCACTGCGCAGATGAGCGAGTGGTCAGGCAAGGACCTGACGATTGTCCCCGTTGACGGCGGTAGCGGTTGCTGCTGCGGTGGAGAAGACGATGACTGTCACGACGGCGGTTGCTGCTGTGGCAAATAGATGAAAAGATGAAGGAGTATACGATTCAAGAAGTGGAGCAGCAGAAATATCTGTTCTTCACTGGCAAGGGTGGTGTTGGCAAGACCAGCCTGGCTTGTGCGACAGCCATCGCTCTGTCCGACAAGGGCGAGAAGGTTTTGCTCATCAGCACCGACCCGGCCTCTAACCTGCAAGATGTCTTCCACCAGGACATCTCACAACATGGAACTCAAATAAAGGATGTAGAGGGTCTGACCGTCGTCAACCTCGATCCCGTTAAGGCTGCCGACGAATACCGCGAGTCGGTGGTGGCGCCTTACCGCGGTCTGCTGCCCGAATCCGCCATCGCCAACATGGAGGAACAGCTGTCGGGATCCTGCACCGTGGAGATTGCCGCCTTCAACCAATTCTCCGACTTTCTCACCAACGCGGATGATGCACGCAAATATGACCACATCATCTTTGACACGGCACCCACCGGCCATACCTTGCGCATGCTTCAACTACCTACGGCATGGTCGTCGTTCATCAAGACGAGCAAACATGGTGCCTCCTGTCTCGGACAACTTTCGGGACTCGAAGAGCGAAAGGGAATCTATCGGCAGGCTGTTGACAACCTGGCAGATGGCAGCAAGACCAAACTGATACTGGTCAGCCGACCGCAACAGGCGGCACTCAAGGAGGCTGACCGCTCGTCGTGCGAACTCCGACGATTAGGTATCGAGAACCAGCTGCTCGTGGTCAATGGACTCATGTCATCACCCGACGACAATGATGCGTTGGCCTCCGAGATGTACTCCACACAGCAGCAGGCCCTAAGTGCAATGCCCACGGCCTTAGCCGAAATGGAGGCCTTATATGTACCCTTGCGTTCCTACGACATGGACACTGTGGACAATATCCGCAAAATGCTCCGCACAGACAGTTTCGTTGAGGCATCGCCATCCGAGGGCATCGATGGGTACAAGACCCTTGACGACCTCATTCTTTCCATCCACAACGCGGGCAAACGCGTGGTGTTTACGATGGGCAAAGGAGGAGTGGGCAAAACCACCATCGCCATGCAGATAGCCTTGGGACTGAAACAGCTTGGTGACTATGTGCTGCTCACCACCACAGATCCTGCCAATCATCTCAACGCGCATTTAGCCAAGCAGGCCGGTATAGAGACGGCTGTCATCGATGAGGAAAAAGTGCTGGAAGCATACAAGAATGAGGTAAGGAAGAAAGCACGCGAAGCTGGCGTGATCGACTTCTCCTACATCGAGGAAGACCTGCGCAGCCCTTGTACCCATGAGATTGCCGTCTTCCGCCGCTTTGCAGAGATCGTGATGCAAGCCGACAACAAGACGGTGGTCATCGACACGGCACCCACTGGCCATGCCTTGCTCCTGCTCGACTCCACACAGAGCTACGACCGACAGATAGCCCACAGCGAGGGCGACACGCCCATAGCCGTCCGACGGCTGCTCCCCAGACTGCGCGACAAGACCCAGTCGGAGTTTATCATCGTCACCTTGCCCGAGCCCACCCCGGTGTTGGAGGCGCAGCGTCTGCGTGGCGATCTTGAGCGTGCCGGCATACCTCAGCAGTGGTGGGTGGTCAACCAATGTCTGATCCTCAACCGCTCCACCGACAGCTTCCTGCGTGCCAAGGCAAAAAGCGAGACAAAATGGATAGAAGAGGTCAAACAGATTACCAACGGACATATCGTTCTGCGGCCTTGGGGTAAAAAACAATAAAGTATTTCATCTGTATAACAAAGATTGATAACAACGATGAATAAAAACATTTAAGTTGATTATGGAAGAAAGAAAAATAGGATTCTTTGACAAGTATCTTACTTTGTGGGTACTGTTATGTATTGTTGCTGGCATTGCGGTGGGCAAGTTTCTGCCTGCCATCCCACAGATGCTCTCGCGGTTTGAGTATGCCCACGTGAGTATTCCCGTGGCGATCCTTATCTGGGTGATGATCTACCCGATGATGATGAAGGTCGACTTCCAAAGTGTGAAGAACGTGGCCAAACACCCGAAAGGCCTGCTTGTGACGTGTGTGGTCAACTGGCTTATCAAGCCGTTCACGATGTTCGCCATTGCGTGGTTCTTCCTCTTTGTAGTCTTTCAAAAGTGGATTCCCACGGGCCTGGCTCATGAATACCTCGCCGGAGCGGTACTCTTAGGCGCCGCTCCCTGCACGGCGATGGTGTTCATCTGGAGCTACCTCTCCGGCGGGAACCCCGCCTACACGCTCGTACAGGTGGCAGTCAACGACCTCATCATTCTCGTGGCCTTTGCACCCATTGTGGCACTTCTTTTAGGAGTTAGTGGTGTGCAGATTCCTTATGACACATTGCTGCTGAGCGTCGTGCTCTTTGTGGTCCTTCCGCTTATTGCAGGCATCATTACGCGCACGACCGTTGTCAAGCGGAAAGGGAAAGCGTATTCCGAGCAGGTGTTCGTACATAAGTTCGACCGCTATACCACTGCCGGCCTGCTGCTCACGCTCGTCATACTCTTTTCGTTCCAGGGTGAGACCATCCTCCGTAATCCGCTCCATATCGTACTCATTGCCGTGCCACTCATCCTTCAGACCTACTTCATCTTTGCCATCGCCTATGGCTGGGGCAAGGCGTGGCATCTGCCCTACGACATCGCCGCACCGGCAGGAATGATAGGAGCGTCCAACTTCTTCGAGCTTGCCGTGGCAGTAGCTATCAGTCTCTTTGGCCTTCAGAGCGGTGCGGCTTTAGCCACCACCGTCGGTGTGCTTACCGAGGTGCCCATCATGCTCTCCCTGGTAAGGATAGCCAAGGCGACCAGAGGAAGATTCTCATAATAAAGTCTCAGGCAAACACGGTAAAAAATCGCTAAAGCCTAGGATTCTATGGCTTTAGCGATTTTTATTTTGTATCAAGGAATTATACTTTTTACTTAAAGAATTCTTCCATCTTTTTCAATAGTTCTTCGCCTCTAAGGTCTTTGGCAACGATATTCCCGTTGTTGTCGATCAGAACATTTGCTGGAATTGCTTTTATGTTATATGCGGCACCTGCTGCGCTATCCCAACCTTTCAGGTCGCTCATTTGTGGCCACGGCATCTTCAGTGTATTGATGGCCTTTATCCAAGCTTCGCGGTTGTTGTCGAGGGAGACGCCGACGATTTCGAGTCCTTTACTGTGGTAGCTATTGTATGCTTTCACTACATTAGGCATCTCAGCGCGGCATGGTCCACACCAGCTGGCCCAGAAGTCGAGTAAGGTGTATCGGTTTTTGCTCACATAGTCGGAGAGCCGTATGTCCGTCTTGCCGTCGGTACCTTTCAGTGTGACATCGGTATAGTGTTGTCCTACGGCTGTGGCTTTGGCAGCACGTCGCTCCGCCATTATTTGCTTGTAATATTGATACTGTATTTTTGCTGCCGACATCTTGTCAAGGATGGCATTAAGCTGTTCCTCTGTCATATCTTGAGCATACCATTGCAACAGCATGTCGCTGATGGGTGAGGGGATATGCGTCATGATAAAGTTGTAGTGGTTCGCGGTATTTACCTTGCTTAATGAGTCGAGCTGTGTCTTGGCCTTTGCCTTCTCTTCCTGTGTGTGTGTGGAATCATTGAGAATGCCGTAGGGGCCTTCCATCTCCTTTGCGAGGATTTCATCTTCCTTGCTTATCTCGTCGTAGAGTTTCTGCGCCTCACCGCCCTTGATGACAGGTTTCTTATTACTGTCTTGTGGGAAGATCTGCAGGGCGATGGGGGCATTCTCCAGGACGAAGTCAGTCATACCAATGGTCTTTCCTTTGTGAGTGGCTACGACGACCCGAAGGTCGGCTCCGTCAATGGTGCCGTCGAAGGCGAAGGCGCCATGCTTGACGATGGCCGTGTCGGTAGGTGCCAGTTGAAAGAATCCTGTCATGACGGCAAGGTAGATGGTGTCGCCGTCGACGGTACCCTCAGCGGTACCGGTGACATGATAATGTGATGTCTGTGCGCTTGCATATCCATAGAAGCAGAGTACCAGACAGAGAAGAATGTATTTTTTCATGGATGTATTTATTTGTTCAACAGATTGTCAAGCGTCTCTCTGACCTCTTTGGGTCCTGACATAGCAGCCAGCACCTTGCCATCGGGTCTAATGAGCAGATAGTAGGGTACGCCGTTGCCAACCTGATATTTGGTGAAGAGGTCTTTATATCCTTGTGGCGATGTTCTGTATTGTGCCCAGGGCTCATGGTGCTTTTGCATACTTCTGAGCCATGCCTGTTCTTTTATATCTATAGACACGCCCAGTACAGTGAGGTCCTGACTGTATTTCTCTGCGAGCGTTTTGATGTCGGGCATGGCGGCGAGGCATATACCACACCAGCTGGCCCAGAAGTCGATGAGGACGTAGCCCGGTTTTGTTTTTTGCGCTTCGGCAACGATCTTGGAGAGAGATGTCGGCATCCCTTTTGTCGTGACGAGGTCGAGGTCCTGGAGGGTAGCACCTTTCACCATCTTACGGGCTTGAGCGATCTGTTGTCGCATCAACCGCAGGCCTGTCGTGTCCTCGGGGACGGAGGTGATGGTGGTGTCGAGATGTTCCACTTGTGCCGCTGTGAGGTTATAGGCGCGTTCCATGAGTCGGCGAGCGAGGTCTACGGCGACGGGCGAGTGGGGATGACCGTCAATGAAGCGGAAGAAGAGATCTGGTGACACCACTGCGCCACCGGTGTCATCCATGGCGAGAAGGTCGTTGTAGTCGTCCTGCACCTGCGCGCCTTTTACTTTTAATTCCGGTGTGATGAGAATGTCGTCATTGGTGAGATAGAGATTGATATAGTTCCAATGGATGGAGTCATCAGGCCAGTGGTTCTTTGCCACGATATTGAGGTTGTTGGTGATGAAGGTAGCCGCGCGTGGCCTGTCTATCTTCCCTGTAAATGAGAAGGTATGGTTGCGGAGCACGCCAGAGCAGCACTCTACTGATTGTGCCGTGTCCGTGCTGACGAGAAGTCCCACGGCAGTCCCGTCGGGAAGGGGCAGACAGCCATGAAGGCGGAATCCATCATGCTGCGCCCAAGCAGTATAGCTACCGGTGAGGACCAATAGGGCAAGGAGCAACAGCCTGTGCATGGCTGTTGCTATCTTTTTTGTTGTGGCTATGAGCAGCCGTTCTCCCCTCATAGCATAGAAATTGTTTGTTGTCATAGTAGTATCTTATTTTCCTTGTGTGTCACGGACGAAACGTACGCTCATCATGTCTTTCACTGAAGCCGTGTGGCGATAGACATCCTGACGGTTGTACATGATCTTGCGGATGTAGGCCGTGCTCTTCAGGTCGTCGCCAGGTGTCGCTGTCCAGTAGTATCCCATGGCCTGTAGGAAGTAATATTTCGAGGCAAAGGATGTAGACAGTCCGTCCATGAATCCGCCATAGCGCATGTCGAGGCCGGTACCGTCTTTCTGGTGCATCAATGTGCCCTGTACGGTTCCTCTCCATCCGTCGGCGTCGGCTTGCTGTTGTGTCATGCCGAGTGCCATCTCCAGCTTCTTCCAGTCGTCGTCGGTAGGCAGCCGCCATCCATTGGGAACTGCCTCCTGGGCCCCTTGCCAGGAGTAGAGATATCCATAGGTGTTGACGGTCTGTTGTGCCGCCGTGCCCTCTTCGTCGCCGATGGCATCGTTGGAGAGGTAGATGGACCGGGTGTCATCGTTGCCTGTGTCATAGCGTGCATTCTCTACTGTCCAGTCGAGGCCGCCGTAGGTGACATAGTGGTAGACGTTGCCGTCGCGTGTATCAGTAAACTCTCCGGTGGCTTCAGGGGTGATGTGGGGCACCGTCGTGTCATCATCGTCGCTCCCGCAGGCCGTCAGCAGGGACACCGTAGCTGTCAGCAGGGTTGCGGCAAGGAGCGAAAAAATATGTTTCCTGTTCATTGTCTTCTGTTTTTTTGTTGGTGTTTTCTTAGTATACATAGCCGAGGTCCGTGAGCAACTGCTTCATAGCCTGGTATTTGGTGATGATAGTGGGGTAGTCGGCATACTGTGTGCTCACCTCCTGCTCCGTCTGTGTGAGTGCAAGGTTGACGTAGGACGCAATGTCGTCGTTCTGGGCAGGATATTGTCCCCAGAAGAGGTATCCCCAGGAGTAGGCGCCGTCGATGAATCCGGCGTTGTTCATATCCTTCATGTTACCATCGTCGTCAAAGTGTGGGTCTGTCACGTTGTGACCATAATACGCAGCCGAATACTGTGTGAAGGCGTTGAGGGCCTTTGCCGGCTGTTGCGCCACTTTGTTGCTAAGCAGGTCTACGAGGATACTTTCCGCTGTACTTTTCTTTGTCTCTTCGTCGGCACCATTGAGGACGTCGAGGGCCAGTGCCGTAGTCCTGTTGCCTACAGCACACTGTGGCTCGGCATCATAGGTGTAGACACCATCCGTTACGGTATAGCGTGTGATATGGCTGACGAGGAGCCAGGAGAAAGGCCGCAACTTGGGACCGAGATGTGGCAGGATATAGTCCTCGAGGAAGCTGATGCCGTCCTTCATATCACTTATCTGCGTGAGATATTGGTATTTGAATGCCGTCCGCTGTGCGTTGGACGCCATGACATAGGACACGTCGAGGAGCTCGTTGGCATAGAGGGTGTTGCCCTCGGCGTCGGTGCCTATGGCCTCATGGCGGAGGGTATCGTTGAAGAGGAGGTAGGAGCCAGTCTCCCGATAAAACTCGTTGCGCATGGCCGACACAGGGTTGGTAGCGCTGTCGGTGGCTAAGAATCGGTTTTGGTCAGCGTAGGACGGTGTGAGCTCGTCGTCATCCGAGCAGCCCGCGATAGTCAGGCAGGCTGTGAGGGCGAGTATATAAATGAAGTAATGTCTCATGATTACTGTGTGTTGTGAATAGGTGATTGTTACAGTGCTGTCGAGGAGTATGTTCTCGTGCCGCGCTCATTGTTCTTCATGCCGTTGTTGGCGTCGAGGACTTCCTGTGGGATAGGCAGCACCCATCCCCAGTCGTCAGGTTGGAGGGTGAAAGTGTGGAGGGCTGTGCGTGTAGAGGAGCTGCGACTCTCGTAGTAATAATAATGGTGCGTGATAGTCTCTTTCTGCGGCAGCACCTGGCAGACGCGGTAGCGGCGGAGGTCGAACCATCGCTGTCCTTCGAGGCAGAGCTCCCGCTCCCGCTCGTTGCGTATGGTCTTGATGAGGTCTTCACCGGTAGCCGTGACGGCATAGTCGGCGCCTGGCGCATAGCGCTGAGCCCGAAGGGTGTTGAGCGCCTGGCGGGCAGCATCCTCATGACCCAGATATGCCTCGGCCTCGGCCTTGATGAGGTATGCTTCGGCAGAACGGAAGCAGAACTTGTCAGAGATGTCGACATGGTTGAACGAGGTGGGCGAGTAGTAGGCATAGAAATAATACTGTGGGTCTGTGGGCTCCTGGGTGAGATTCGTGGCTATGATGGGTGTCTTGGCATAACCGTGGAAGTCGCCGTTGGTCCAGATGAACTTTGACTTGCGCAGGTCATCGTCACTGTAGAGCCCGTAGATCTTGTCGGTGATGGTGAAGCTCTTGATATAGTTCATCGTGTAGCAGGGCATAGCGTTTCCTCCCATGGAGAAGATGAGCTCAGGAGAGGCGGCGTTGAGAATGCCGGCTTTCTGGTTGAGTGCGTTGAGGTTTTGCAGGGTAGGATGCTCGTTGATGACCTTCTGAGCATAGCGCGCCGCCATCTCCCAGTTCTGCATATAGAGATAGACGCGGCTCTTGAGGAAGTGGACGGCGACGGAGTCGGCACGGTACTTGCTGGGCTGGGCGCCATAGGCCGTGAGTTCCTGGTCAGCGATGTCAAGGTCGGAGAGTATGAGGTCATAGACTTCCTGTACGGTATTGCGCTGGAACGACTTGTCCTCAACGTTCTCCGAGGTCTTGATCGGCACGGCGAGGTCGGAGGATGCCGTGGCAGGGTCGTAGGCCTTGCCGTAGAGGTTGGCAAGGAAGAAATAATAGTAGGCACGCAGGAAGTGAGCTTCACCGTCGACTTTTATCTTGCCCAGCTGAGCGGCGTTATCGTTCTGCTTGAGCTTGGTGACACTGTAGATGATGTTGTTGGCCACGTTGATGAGTTTGTACATCTGTGTCCAGTTTCCGTTCTCGGTGTTATAGCCGGTGTAGCTATCGTTCTGTCCGGAACGAGCCTGCCAGGTGAAATAGCCGAAGACGCGTTCCTTGCCGTCATACTCCATTAAGTTGTCGTCGTTGGTGGAGAGGTTCTCATCGAGCTCGTCACCGAGGAAGTGGAGGAAGAACTGATTGTCGTCATTGGCTTGTCCAAGGGTGCTGGACTGATATTGTGGCAGGTAGCAATTGCCGATGAGAAGCTCGTTGAGGTCCTCCCAGCTGTCGACATAGTCGGTATCCTGACTGTACTCTTTGAGGAAGTCGCCACAGCCGGTAACGGAGAGGAGCAGGGCAGCGGCGCACATATATTTATATATTGCGTGTATCATGATGGATAAGCATTAGAATTGAATATTGACGCCGAGGGTGAAATAGGGCGTGTCGGAGAGCTGCACCTCGGCAAAGCCGGACTGTGTGGGTGTCTGTCCTTTGAGCTTGCTGTTGCAGAAGGTGTAGAGGTTGTTGCCGGTGAGAGTCATGGCAAGTCGCTCAAGGTGGAGCTGCCTCAGTGCGTTGGCGGGAAGCTCATAGGTGAGGCTGATGCTGGCGATGCGCAGGTAGTCGGCACTGACGACGCGGAGATCACTGTAGTCGTACATCGTCCAGGCGTCGTTGGCGATGGCCACACCCTGGTAGTTGCTGCCATTGGACCAATGCTGGCTGTATTGGTAGTATCCGGGTGCATCTGAAGACATGATGGCGGGGATATTGGTGTACAGCTCATCACCGGGCTTCTTCCATCTGTTGAGGACGGCGCGGTTGAGGTTGTACTGCGGATAGATTTGTCCGGGGTCGCTGTTGCCGCCGTTCTGTCCGTAGAGTTTGAAGAGCCGTATCTTGTTGCCTGCGGCATAGTCGAGGAAGATGCCGAGGCGCCAGTTCTTATAGGTCAGTGATGAAGAGATGCTTCCCGTGATATCGGGGTCTCTCCTGCCAGAGAGCGAGAGGACACGCATTGCCGTCTCGTAGTTGTCGAGTCCCACGAGCTCGTTGGCCCTGTCCTGCCAGTCGTCGAAGAGCGGACCGCCGTTGAGAGGATTGAGGCCTATGAAGCGATAGGAGTAGAAGGTGCCGATGGCTTGGCCGTTGACGAGTGCTGTGCCGTCGAGGTAGTCGCTGATTTTATACGTGTCGCCACCAGGTGTTGTCTCCATGCGGTTGATGATTTTGGAGAGGGAGGCAGAGAGCAGCCAGTTCCAGTTCTTCGTCTGCACGGGAGTAGCGGTGATAGAGAAGTTGTAGCCTTTGTTGAGAATCTTTCCCGAGTTGACGACATAGGATGTGAAGCCGTTGATGTCGCTGATGGTCTTGTTCATGAAGGCGTCGACGGTCATCTTGTGGTAGTATTCCACCTCCGTCATCAGGCGGTTGTGGAAGAAACTCATTTCCAGTCCGGTGTTGAAGGAGTGCGTCTGTTCCCATTTTAGGTTTGGATTGGCGAAGTTTGCCACAGTCGATGTCATCTCGTTGTAGTGAGTATCGAGCGCACCTTTGGTGATGGTGAGCACAGGCGTCTGTCCGTCGAGCATGTTGCCCTGACCACCGTAGGAGATTTTCCAGGTAAGGTTGTCAATCCATTTAGGATGCCAGTTGGTGATGTCGAGGACGTTGGCGAGGCCGGAGACAGACCATACGGGAAGAATCTTCTCATTGGAGCGGTCGCCGAATTTGTTACTGCCGTCGTAGCGGGTGTTGGCGTTGAGGGTGAAGAGCGTCTTGTAGCTGTATGACAGGGTACCGTAAGCCGACAGCAGGTTGGTGCGTGTGTCGACGATGGTAGGCATGTTGGTGCTCAGCCAGGTGAGGTACGAGGTATAGGTGTTGGGTATGGACGTGACAAACTTCTTGCCTCTATCGCTGTAGTAGCCGCGCTGGGTGTAGCTGTTGCCAGTGTAATGCGTGCTGCTGGCTTCGACACCGACAGCGAGGTTGATGTTATGCTGGAGGTTGGCACCGAAATATTTATTCATGTTGCCTTGCAGACGCATGGTCCAAGCCGTCATGTCGGTGTTGTTCTCCGACAGCTCACCACCAAAGGGCATCTTGCTCATCGACGGCTGGTCGGGAGTGACACCATATTCACTCTGCCGCTCATTGGCAGCATAGTAGCTCTTCTCACCATACCATCCCTCTTGTGTGGTGTTGGCGGTAGAGAAGGAGGCAATGGCATTGAAGTAGAGCCAGTCGTAGGCTGTGTATTTGAGATTGAAGGTCGACTTGAAGCCGTTGTCCTTCTGCTTGTTGTAGCTGTTGTCAAGCTCGTTGAGGATGTTGTAGTTGTAGGCGCCTTGTGTTGCTGTGCCTTTATAATAGTAGTAGGTGCCGTCGTCGTTGTAGGCCGGTATGACACGGCTGGTGTTGTAGGCGTAGTCGATGGCATTGACTTTGTCATAGCGTTTTCTGCCGTGGTAGCTGCTGAGCTGCAGCGAGAGCGCAAACTTCTGACTGAGGTTGAAGTCGAGGTTGGTGGCAGAGGTGATCCTGTTGTTGTAGTTGCTCTTGATGACGTCCTCGTCGTTGGTGTAGCCCACGGAGGCGTAGTATCGGAACTTGTCGGATCCGCCGGAGATGTTGACGCTGTGGTCAGAGGAGACGGCGTCACGGCAGAGAAGTTTGAACCAGTCGGTGTTGCGTGTCTCATCGGCGTTGACGGCATCCTGGAACTGCTGCCAGGAATACTGTCCGCTGTAGTATTTGTCGATAGCATCCTCATAGCCCACGAGGACCATGGAGGAAGGATACTTATAGTGCATGCCGACCATATCGCGGGAAACGGCAGTGCGCTCTTTGGAGTCCATGAGATCTATCTTCCGGTCGGAATATCGTGGACGACGACGGTAGGTACCTGTATAGTTGTAGGAGATGATGGGCTTGCCCTCACGACCCTTCTTTGTGGTGATGACAATGACGCCGTTGGCAGCGCGAGTACCATACAGGGCTGTTGCCGAGGCATCCTTGAGAACGTCGATACGGTCTATGTCTTGAGGGTTGATGCCAGAGATGGCGTTACCGATGCGGTTGACATAGTCAGGATCGTTGAGTACGCTGGCCGAGAGGTTGACGGGATTGCTGACGATAATGCCGTCGACGACCCAAAGAGGCTCGCGGTCGCCGATGAGAGTGCTGGTACCGCGGATGCGTATCTTCGGCACAGCATTGATTTCACCACTGGCATTGCTGACGACGAGGTCGGGGATGCGTCCTTGCAGCATCTTGTCAAGGCTGCTCATTCCGGGGCGGTCTATATCACTCATTTTCACACTGGTGACCGAACTGGTGAGGTTGCGGCGGTCGAGTTGCTGGTAACCTGTGATGACGACATTGTCGAGCTCCTGCGCGTTGTCTTCCAGCACCACAACAGCGTAGTCGTCGCGGTTGCCCCGCCACTGATTGTCCTTCATGCCTATGCTGCTGACGTTGAGCACGATGCGGTCGCTCTTAGCGTCGATGGAGAACTTGCCGTCGGCATCGGTCACCGTGCCCACACCATTGGCGCGGTCGCGGATGACAGCACCGATGATAGGCTCGCCGCTCTCGTCCATGACGATGCCCACAAGGTGCTTGCCGTCACCGATATTCTTGTCGTGAGGAATGTTGGCAGTGCGCATGATGACGATGTAGTCGTCCTTGCGGTCTGCGTGGAGGCCGTGCCCGCTGATAAGCCGGTTAACGACGGCCACGGGAGCCTGGTTGTCAGCCTTGAGCGTGACGCGGAAGTTGACATCATCATAGTTGTACTGTATCTTCAGCCCCGAAAGCTTTTCCACCCTCTTTAGAGCTGTGGTGGCTTTCTCGTTGCTGAACGATACAGAGATACGGTTTCTCACCTGTGCCAGGGCTATGGTGCACCAGCAGAGCAGCATGAGGCACAGCAGTGTGCACCTCCGTCGTCCCTGCCGTCCCCCGGCTTCTGTCATTGCATGAATCATAGGTAATAAAGTATTGATACTTATTAAATGTTTATTCAGCTCTCTTACTTATTGTCAATACGCTAAGCCTCAAAGTATTGTACCCTAAATAAATGTTAAAACTAAAATCAATCTATTCGAAGTCTGTTGTCGTGAATCTCTACCTTTGTATGGCTAATCTTGTTAAGCTCATCGATGACGCGTGTGACGGGCCAGCTGCGCTCTGCATTGAAATGTAGGCGTGTGTTGATATCGGCGTCCGACATACAGCTCACGGGCATACCATACCATCGCCCTATCTCATCGACAATCTCTTGGAGCGTCTGCCCGTCAAAATAGAAGTGTCCATCCTTCCAGCTCAGCGCCACGCCCATGTCGGCCTCCTGCGTCATCAGGTCTCCGTTGTCGAGTACGGCCTGATGTCCCGGACTGAGCATGACGGTCTTGCTGTGATAGCTTACGCCGACCTTGCCGCTGACGAGTGTCACCTGTGGTGCGTCACCCTCAATGTTGCGAACGTTGAAGCGTGTGCCGTAGACAGTAGTGTGACAGTCGCCGGCATCAACGGTGAAGGGTGCTGTGGCATCATGATGAACATCGAAGAAGGCTTCGCCGCGGAGAGTCACACGTCGTGGGGCGCCTTCGCCGAAGTGGCTGTTGAAGGCAATCTCACTGTCCACGCTGAGCCAGACATGGGTGCCGTCGGGCAGGAGAAGCTGTGCTGTCTTGCCCTCGGCAACGCGGAGTGTATAGGTTTCAGCCTCTTGCTGTGTGGTGTGCTCCACCTTGATGATGTTGTCGGGCAGGACGGTGATGCCATGGGCTTGGGCAGTAGTCGTAGTGAGCGTCATGCTGCCTGCTGCTATCGACACACCACCACGTTGATGGGCATCGTCGATAGTCGGCATCTTCCTGAGGACAACGGCGGGAGCTGAGCTGCTGTCGGAATGCAGCAAACCTTTGGGCGCAAAGGTGATGAAGAGCAGGAGCGAGGCAGCGAGGGCTGCCACAACCTTCCACACCACCGTCCACCGCGACGGAGTTGCCTCAGTATCCTCGTCGCCTCCTGCTGCCACTTCCGTCCCCTCCACCTGGCGTCGGCAAGCGCGGAACGCTGTCTCGACATCGGGCGATGGAGCTCCGTCGAGGAAGGCGCACTCCACGAGAAAGGTGAGGCGGGCGTCGTCGCGCTCCGTAGCACCCTGCTGGGATTTTCTGCCCGCTCCCTGGGGAGGAATATTGCTGTTTGGTGTTGTCATAGAGAATGTCTTTTTGATTATAGTACGCCGAAGATGGGGGAAAGGCACCTATTCATATTCTTTTTTTAACTTTTCCCGCATCATCCGGAAAACCTTGCTCATCCGCTTGTGAATCATGTTCACCGAGGTGTGTAACAGCTCCGCTGTCTCCTTGTAGGTCATCTTCTTGTAATAGGTGCATTTCAGAATGGACTTCTCTGGCTCAGGCAACAGCTCTATGACTTCTTTGACCTGTTCGATACGTCTTTCAAAGTCCATTACCTCCTCCTCGGTGTCAAGGGGAGCGGTAGCCTGTTGCAGATGTGTGTAGCGGTCCATGACCTGATCGTGACGCAACTTGTCGAGGCAACGGCGTCGTACGGTGGTGTATAGGAATCCTACTGTCTGCCGGGCGTCAGGCGCCAGGCTGCCCTCACGCAACATCTCCCAGACGGTCTGAAAGACACCGCCGGTGATGTCCTTGGCCTGATCCTCGTCACGGAGGAAGGTCAGCGCATAGAGGTACAGGGGGCGGTAGAAACGCTTGAAGAGCGCTTCCATCCTTGCTGCCGTTGTCTGTTCCTGGTTACACATTCTATTATATAGCTCTCGCCATCGTTACTATTATAACGTGAGTTCGATGAATTATAAGTGCTTATAAATTTGGTGATTAGCGAAATTTATTGTAACTTTATAATGTTGAAATACAAAGAAATACAGACAAAAATCGCTATGATCACCGAGGACAAAATTACAGATTTTTTTTGTATGGCAGATGATTTCTGCAAAGTTTTTGATGCGCAGATGAAAAAATACACGATACAGCCCTAGAGTAAGCGCAAATATCACCGGGATTCGACATTGTCGAAGTCTGAGGTAATGGTTATCATAGAGGCCAACATAGAGTACGTTACCGGCATTGTTGTTGTGGGGCAAAAACGTTTTATTTGTTTTTGGAAGAGTCAAGCGGAAAGGAAAAGCGTATTTCGAGCAGGTGTTCGTACATAAGTTCGACTGCTATACCACTCACCGAAGTGCCCATCATGCTCTCGCTGGTAAGGATAGCCAAGGCGACCAGAGGAAGATTCTCATAATCAAGTCTCAGGCAAACACTGTCTGCACCAGAATCATATAGATGATGGTTCCGCCGGCTATCGACAGCATCATCTGACGACGCCAGACGTGCAGCAGTACTGTGGCAGTAATGGCTATCAGTTCCGGAAGGCCGTGATTGCCTGATGTGACATCGACGTTCTTCAAGCAATACACCACCAACAGTCCGAACACGGCCGCTGGAAGAACGGTCCCAAGATATTGTATCACCTTTGGAGTCTTACGGCCTTGAAACAATGCGAAGGGCAGGAAACGGGTCGTCATCACGGCAAGCGCCATGCAGACAACGGTGATGATTTGTTGTGTCAGTGTCATGCCTGGTCCTCCTTCCTCTCTGATAAATGTGGTTTTGTATCTCTGTGATCCAACGTGACATCAGATTCCTTGTCTGCCACCTTCGCCAACCTGGGGCGTAGCGCAAGGAGGGCTAAGAGCATGAGCATCATGGCTGGAATGACAAAGTGGTCGGGACCGAACAACAGCAGACTTATCACGGACAGGACGATACCAAGGATGGCACTCACATGACTGCTGTCCTTCAGCCATTGCTCCACAAAGATAACGACAAACATGGCGGTCATGACGAAGTCGAGACCTTTTGTTGAGAACGTGATCAAGTTTCCGAATATTCCCCCTAACGTAGCACCGGTCAACCAATAGAGGAAGTCGAGCAGCGTGACCCAAAGCATGAACCACCCTTCGTCAACGTCTTTCGGGATCTTCGCTGTGTAGTTGACGGAGAACGTCTCGTCGCTCATGAAATAGATGAGCAGCGGTTTCTTCCAACCTTTGTGCTTGAACCGGTCGAGCATGGTGATGCCGTAGAACAGATGGCGGGCTCCTATCATAAACGCCATGACGAAAGCCTGCAGCGGATGAAAGGAAGAGAGAAGTACTTTCACTACCACAAACTCTACGCTGCCGCTGTAGATGACTGCTGCCATGACCATGGGCCAGACAAACGAGAATCCCGATACGTTCATCAGTATGCCGTAGGTGAGGCCGAGAAACCAGTAACCTGCAAAGATGGGAATCGTATAGGGGAAAGCAGCTCTCAATGACACCCCCCATTTGCTTGTATTTTGTTTTTCTTTCAATGAATATCTCTCCTTGAATTGATATTTTTCAATATTATTGTTAATTTCTTATCCCCACGTCGAATCCCGTGCCTTTGAACAGGTCGGCAACTTTCTGAATGTCAGCATCTGAGTAATGATACGGGAACAAATCCTTTGGTTTGATGATAATACTCTACCACGATGCCGAATTCTCCAAAGTTGAGTCAAACGATGTTTTCCAATATCATGTTTTCTATTTTGGTTTCAAGTGATGAATATTTTTGTTTCTAAAAGTTTGCTGCAAAGGTAATGAAAATCATTGAAAGCGAAAAATAGACAATCTAAATTTGCCAGTCTTTTTTGCCTTGATGTTATATTACCGTACCAACCAACATTCCCATGGCGATACCATAGGCGAGAATGATCTTCCTTTCCTTATTCTTTGAGGTATCGCTACCATTTTCTGCATGATGAAGTCTTGCTGCCATAACGCTATTTTTTGTCTCGTTTACACAAAGACACGAAGAATTTGGTACCAGATAGCATAAGCCAACCAATTTTAGCCGTATTGTACGTATTGTAATATACCATCGCCATGAACAGCCCTGCCGCGATTTCCGTGTTATCGGGTAAATAGTCTCGCGTGATCGATCGTACGCCAACCCGGCAAGCGTACGCCAACCCGGCAAGCACATACTACTAAGGAAATCACTGCGAAATTGAGAGAATATATTGATATAACTGCACAATCCATAAAAAAACGGCTGAATACAGACTTTCAAATATGCCTGCAAATTTTGAATGTAGACTTCTCGTCTGCCCTACGAGTTAACACAATACACTGATTATTTTCACTATCTTATCCCACCACTCCTTGTCAATATACCAGACCCTAATATTTTTTATCATAAAAAAGTTTAAAACAAGGATATAATGAGCAATAATTGCGTAGCTTTGCAATAAGAAAATAATTTTAAAGGCATAAAGATTATGGATATTAACGCAAAAATGCAAAAGGCTTTCAGCGATCAGATTACCGCTGAACTCTACTCTTCCAATCTCTATCTTGAGATGGCATTCTGGTTCCGCAAAGAAGGTTGGAAAGGCTTCGCCAACTGGATGTTTAAGCAAAGCGACGAGGAGAAGCAGCACGCCATGGATATGGCCAGTTTCGTACTCAACCGTGGTGGTGCTGTCAAGATTGGTACGATAGAGGCTGTGCCCAACGATTATAAGGAGCCGCGCGAAGTCTTCGAGAAGACAATGGAACACGAGAAGCATGTCTCAGAGCTCATACATGCGCTCGCCGAGCTTGCCGAAGATGAGCATGACCGCGCCTCTGTAAACTTTGCTGATAAGTATATCGACGAGCAGGTTCAGGAAGAGACTTCTGTCCGCGACATACTCAATCTGTTCCGTCACCGCGATGGTCACACCGTGGCTACGATTGATGACATCGTAGGGCAAAGAGAGGCATAAAGATTTCTGCTTTCAATATAAGGAGGGCGCACCGTAGCGGTACGCCCTCCTTTTCTTAATTTATGAAAGTATACATCGTATCAATGACGGTTATAGAAAGATACAATACCGATACTATCTATTATTGTTTTATCATCTTCTTACCATTGCGGATGATGATACCATGAGCTTGGCCTGGGCCTGGGCGACAAAGTCGCTTTTGTGTCAATACATGAATGCCAATACGCTTACGATGATAACTAGAATTCAAATTTCTACTAAAGATGCCATTTATATCTTCGCTTAGCACGCTCCGGTACAGTAGAGACCCCCGAAGAGAAGCCTCCTTTGGCCACACCACGGTATTGATTCCATCTTTCACGGATGCGGCGGACATAATTGACAGTCTCTGATCCACGCATATATCCATGTTTCACAATCGGAAGCGTATAGTAAGCCGGTGAACTCAGTTTCAAGATATAGGGTTCTACGTCTCCCCAACGGCGCGGATCACGACCATCACGATGTGCCAGAGCCATGGCATCCCTCACATGGAAATGCCCGCCATTGTAGCTGGCCAGCACAAAATAGATTCGCTCTGACGCTGGCACCTCATTGAAGAATCCACTGAGTTCCTGGATGTATTTAGCTGCACAGGCAATGTTTGCTTCGGGATCATAGAGGTTTTCACGCGGTAGCCCTACATGGTCAGCCGTAGACGGCATAATCTGCATTAGTCCACAGGCACCTGCCCACGAATGCGCCTTTGGGTCAAAGGTTGATTCCTGATAGCACTGGGCTGCTAACAAACGCCAGTCCCATCTTGCCAAAGGTGCATATTGTTGGAATAGATGATCATATCGGGAAATGACGCCACCTGCACGATTGAGCATCGGCGCATAGACATGACGAGTGATGCTGGCTGTTGACAATAAGAACTGCTCCTCGCGTTTGATTTTTTCGATCATGCCGGGATGATACCAGTTATTGAGAGCCTGCGCCAAATCTTTTCCGTCCTTTCTGACAATCCACGAAGTATGAGACTTCGGGTCAGCTGTCCCCGCATACAACAGATTTTTCCACTTCTTGGGCAACAAGACGGCTGCAAGGTCACCCTCTCCTTTTTGCATTCGATGAACAAGTTCTGTAGTGTCTTGGCAAATCTCCACTCGCAAGGAAACACCTAACTTGTCAGCAAACTTCTGACAAAGGAGGTATTGAGCACCCATACCATGACCATGATAGTCATAGTAAGTTTCCGGTCCTGAGATCGTGAGCATGATCAACTCACCATTCGTCTGTATATCATCCAAGCTAAGAGAATTCTCTTTTGGCAAAGAATCTTCTCCTATCGTAGTGCCCCAAGGCGTCATCTCTGGTTTCTTGGATTGTTGCTGACAAGCAGACAGAAAAGCAAGCAGGCAACACGCATATATATAAATGTTTCTTACCGTCGTCATAAATTTCATCACAAAAGTAGTATTTTTATTGCACATTTGCTTGGAAATTGCTAAATTTGCACAATATTTTTAGGAAAATTAGAATTATTACATTCGAAATAGTAGAAACAGCATGTTAAGAATAGCAGTACAGTCAAAAGGCCGCCTCTATGAGGACACTATGAATTTGCTGAAAGAAGCCGATATCAAAGTCAGCGAAAGTAAACGGACACTTCTCGTTCAGAGCACCAATTTCCCCTTGGAGGTTCTTTTCCTTCGTGATGACGACATTCCACAGAGTGTAGCAAGTGGTGTGGCTGATATAGGTGTTGTAGGAGAGAATGAGTTTGAAGAGCGTCAGGAAGATGCCCATATCATTCGTCCGTTGGGCTTCTCCAAGTGCAGATTGTCGCTGGCTATTCCCAAAGCCATTGACTATACAGGCATTTCTTGGTTCAACGGAAAGAAGATTGCCACCTCTTACCCAGGCATTCTTCGCCGATTCATGAATAAAAACAATATTCAGGCTGACATCCATGTTATCACTGGCTCTGTAGAAATCAGCCCGGGCATCGGTTTGGCAGACGCCATCTTTGATATTGTCAGTTCAGGCTCCACACTTATTCACAACAATCTGAAAGAAGTAGAAGTGGTCATGAAGAGCGAGGCTGTGCTTATCGGCAACTGGAAAATGGACGACGAAAAGCGCAAAATATTAAATGAGTTGCTTTTCCGATTTGAAGCTGTACAGATTGCCCGCGACAAGAAATATGTGATGATGAACGCACCGAAAGACAAGGTGGCTGACATTATCAAGGTACTCCCCGGTATCAAGAGCCCTACTATCATTCCTCTGTCCGATCCCGAGTGGTGTGCTATCCATACTGTATTGGATGAAGCTCGCTTTTGGGAAATCATCGGAAAGTTGAAAGAATTGGGTGCCCAGGGCATCCTGGTTTCTCCTATTGAGAAAATGATTCTATAGGTTCTGATTCTACAGAGCGAATCTGATCATGCAGAACAAAGTCTGATAATTCTGTAATATTAGAAAGGTCGAGACATGAATGTTATTAAATATCCTTCAAAAGTGACGTGGCCAGAACTGGTGAAGCGGCCCCACTTAGACGTATCACAGTTGAATGCCACAGTGCAGAGCGTACTCGATGATGTGAGACAACGAGGCGATGAGGCTGTAAAGAGCTATGAGGAAAAGTTTGACCATGTGGTTTTGAACTCGTTGGCAGTCAGCGAAGAAGAGATTGAAGAAGCTCAAACATTGGTGTCACCCGAATTGCTTGACTCCTTGAAACTTGCTCACGACAACATCTTTAAGTTTCATCATGCTCAGCAATTTGAAGGTGTCTCGCTTGAGACCTCCAAAGGCGTGGAATGCTGGCAGAAGAGTGTCGCTATCCAAAAAGTGGGATTATACATTCCGGGTGGCACCGCGCCCTTATTCTCTACCGTGTTGATGTTGGCTACACCAGCTAAGATTGCAGGGTGTAAGGAAATCGTACTCTGCACTCCCCCCAACAAAGAAGGAAAAGTGAATCCTGCTATATTGGCGGCAGCCAAAATAGCAGGTGTCAGCCGTATATACAAAGCCGGTGGCGTACAAGCTATTGGAGCCATGGCATATGGCACAGAGAGTGTGCCAAAAGTATATAAAATTTTTGGTCCCGGCAACCAATATGTGATGGCCGCCAAACAACAAGTGAGTCTTCACGAGGTGGCTATTGACATGCCAGCAGGTCCAAGTGAAGTGTGTGTCATAGCCGACAAAGAAAGCAATCCGGTGTTTGTCGCCGCCGACCTGCTGTCTCAGGCCGAACATGGCATTGACTCCCAGGTTTTTCTCATCACCGATTCTGAGCTGATGCTCAACGAGGTGAAAAAGCAGGTTACCATTCAGCTAGAGCGACTCCCGAGAAAAGAAATCGCAGCCAAGTCCTTGGATAATTCCAAGTTGGTGCTTGTCCACGATCTTGATGAAGCCATGGAGCTCAGCAATGCATATGCACCTGAGCATCTGATCCTTGCCACAACCAACAGCGATACCTTGGCAGCAAAGGTCATCAACGCTGGTAGCGTCTTCCTTGGCAAATGGGCTTGTGAAAGCGCTGGAGACTACGCCAGCGGTACCAACCACACACTTCCCACCCATCAATATGCTTTGGCGTACAACGGTGTGAATCTCGACAGCTACATGCGCAAGATTACATTCCAGCACCTCACCAAGGAGGGTATTGACAGCATTGGCAAAGCCGTCGTCTGCATGGCTGAAAACGAGCAACTCGAAGCTCACGCCAATGCAATGAGGCTGAGAATGCAATGTCAAGAGTAAAATCAGAAAAAAATTTGAATTGAAATCACTCTAAACAGATAAGTTTGAAGAGAACGTTCATTCCATGAATTCCATTAAAGTAGAACTTTAAAGTTGAGACATTTTCAATTCAATTGCAAATTATTATTAAACCGGATTTATGTTGAACAGAAGATCTCTAAAAGACTTGGTGAGACCCAATATAGCCAAGTTGGCTCCATACAGTTCTGCACGTAATGAGTATTCAGGCCACGAGGCTCACGTTTTCCTCGATGCCAACGAGAACCCGTACAACAGCCCCTACAATCGCTATCCAGATCCTCTTCAGCAGGAGGTAAAGGGCGAGCTCTCTAAAATCAAAAAGGTACCAGCCTGCAACATCTTTCTCGGCAACGGCTCTGATGAGGCGATAGATCTTGTCTACCGTGTGTTTTGCCGTCCGCAAGTCGACAATGTCGTGGCTATTGAACCTACCTACGGCATGTACAAGGTCTGCGCCGACATCAATGATATTGAGTATCGTCCCGTGTTGCTCGACGAACATTACCAAATGAGTGCAGACGCATTGCTGGCTGCATGCGACGACCGCACAAAAGTGATCTGGATCTGCTCACCCAACAATCCTACGGGCAACAACATGTCGACACAGGAGATCACAGCAGTCTTGGAACGATTTGATGGCATAGTCGTCATTGATGAAGCTTATTCCGACTTCTCTTCTGCCCCACTCTTTCGCCACGGTGTGACAAAATATCCCCATTTGATCGTACTCAACACTATGAGCAAAGCATGGGGATGTGCTGCCATACGTTTGGGAATGGCATTTGCCAACGAAGAAATAATCACGCTTTTCAACAAAGTCAAATATCCCTACAACGTTAACTTACTCACACAGCAACATGCATTAGAAGCACTGAAGAATCGCACAGAGGTGGAGAAATGGGTCAAATTGCTGCTTGAAGAGCGTCCAAAACTGATGGCAGCCTTCCGTGAATTACCCATCTGTTTGACCGTCTACCCTACCGATGCCAACTTCTTTCTGGCCAAGATGACTGATGCCCAGTCCATCTATGACTATCTCGTAGAGCGAGGCATCATAGTCAGGAACCGTACTCGTATCAAGCTCTGCAAAGACTGTCTGCGCGTAACCATTGGCACGAAGAAAGAAAACGCGGAGCTCCTTTCTGCCCTAAGACAATTCAAAGATAAGTGAAAATTATCACTCCTCTATGCGTAATGCCACCTTGCCCAAGCAATCGTGGCATTGCGCTCTTACGCATGTAGGAAACTATGGATTGATTATTTTTTCGCTGCTGACTTTTCCAGTTCTACAATTCCCTTAGAAGTGCAAAGTCCGCGCATAAATACCATGGTGATATTGCTGAACACATCTTTAAGATCGTATTGCAGGTAGAGTTGCTGAGTCATCACTTCCCGAATAGTAAGGTCGGCGATTCTTTCTATCAATTCATAATTCACTTCCGGCCGGAAATAGCCTTGGTTGATGCCTTTTCTGAAGAACGAAGCAGAATTGACGGCTCTTTTCTTTCTTCTTTCTTCAAAATGCTTGAGCACTTGGGGATATTTGTCCAATTCTACTAAATAGACAGGATTGGTACTTGTCATTTTGCTCATTTTTATCTCATAAAAGTGCAGCATAATGTCGATGACATTGTGCCCCGGCATATGGGCAAAGGTTTCCATCTCTGCATCCGTGTTGTCCATATCGTGCTTCACACATTCAAGAAGAAGATCCTCTTTATTTCCAAAAATCTCATATACCGTTCGCTTTGACACAGACAATAAACAGGCAATGTCATCCATCTTGACGGATTTGATCCCTTTACTCTCAAACTCATGAGTGGCGGCTTCAATGATGTGTTGCCGCAACTGCTGACGGTATTCTGTTGGACTGACAGTTTTATTCATATAAGGAAATACAAGTCATTTACGCTGCAAAGATACAAAAAAAAAGAAAAACTTCTTTGAATTCAACAGTTTTTGTTATCTTTGCACAGAAATAAAAAGAGATAGAAAGTTTTTAAATCAATAAAATAACATTTTTATGGTTAAGATTACAGAGGAAGCAGCCCTCGCCTACCATGCCAATGGACGACCGGGCAAAATCGAAGTGAAGCCAACTAAGCCTTACCGCACACAAACCGATTTGAGCTTAGCCTATTCTCCGGGCGTCGCCTATCCGTGCCTTCAGATACAGAAAAATCCTGATGATGTCTATAAATATACAGACAAGGGCAACCTTGTAGCCGTCATCTCCAACGGCACCGCCGTCCTTGGATTGGGAGACATCGGAGCCATGAGTGGAAAACCAGTGATGGAGGGAAAGGGATTGCTCTTCAAGATCTATGGCGGTATCGATGTCTTCGACATAGAGGTCAACGAAAAAGATCCTGAGAAATTCTGCGAGACCGTAGAGCGTATCGCTCCTACCTTCGGTGGTATCAACCTCGAAGATATCAAGGCACCTGAGTGCTTCTACATCGAGGAACGTTTGAAGAAAAATCTTGATATTCCAGTGATGCATGATGACCAGCATGGAACTGCCATCATTTCCGCCGCTGGACTGAAAAATGCACTGGAGGTAGCCGGAAAGGACATCACCAAGGTGCGTCTCGTGGTCAACGGTGCCGGTGCTGCCGCTATCAGCTGTACCAAGCTCTACGTGGCTTTGGGCGTGAAGAAAGAAAACATCATCATGCTCGACTCTAAGGGTGTCATCACTTCTGACCGTCCTAATCTGACCCCTCAGAAAAAGCTCTTTGCTACCGACCGTCGCGATGTCCACAATCTTGAGGAAGCCATCAAGGGAGCCGACGTCTTTGTCGGATTGTCCAAAGGCAATATCCTTACCAAGGACATGATCCGCTCGATGGCCGAGAAGCCTATCGTATTCGCCTTAGCTAACCCAGTGCCGGAGATCAGTTACGAAGATGCTATGGCAAGCCGCCCCGATGTGCTGATGTCCACTGGACGCTCTGACTACCCCAACCAAATCAATAATGTCATCGGGTTCCCCTATATCTTCCGCGGTGCTCTTGATGTACACGCCAAGGCTATCAATGAAGAGATGAAGATGGCCGCAGTCAACGCAATTGCCGATTTGGCCAAGCAGCCGATCCCTGATATCGTCAACGAAGTCTATCATGTCAATGATCTAAGCTTCGGACCCAAGTATTTCATTCCCAAGCCTGTGGATCCCCGTCTGATCACAGAGGTCAGTGCCGCCGTGGCAAAGGCTGCCGTGGAGAGCGGTGTTGCCCGCACGCCTATCAAGGACTGGTCGTCATATAAAGATCATCTGCGTCAGCTATTGGGTCAGGAGACCAAACTCACGCGCACCCTCCACGCCACAGCAGCCATGCATCCTCAGCGTGTAGTCTTTGCAGAAGGTGGTCATCCGACGATGATGAAAGCTGCTGTACAAGCTCAGCAGGAGGGCATCTGCCATCCGATTCTTCTTGGAAATCCCGACCGCTTGGCCCGCATTGCCAACCGATTGAAACTCGATCTCTCAGGTGTGGAAATCATCGATATGCGCGCCGACAAGGAGCAGGGGCGCCGCGCTACCTATGCCAAGCATCTCGCAGAGAAACGCGCAAGACAAGGATACACCTTTGAGGAGGCCTACGACAAAATGTATGAGCGCAACTATTTCGGTATGTCTATGGTAGAGCAAGGCGATGCAGATGCATTCATCACCGGCCTCTATACCAAATACAGTAACACTATCAAGGTGGCTAAAGAAGTGGTAGGTGTGCGCAAAGACTACAACACCTTCGCAACGATGCACATTCTCAATACCAAGAAGGGAGTTTATTACCTCGCCGATACGCTCATCAACCGTCATCCCGATCAAAATGTACTCTATGATGTAGCCCGTCTGTCGGCTCACACTGTCCGCTTCTTCAACGATGAGCCCGTGATGGCCATGATCAGTTACTCCAACTTCGGTACCGACGAAATCGGTTCACCACAGAAGGTGCATCAGACCGTGGAAATGATGCAGCACGACTATCCTGACCTTGCCATCGATGGAGAGATGCAGGTCAACTTCGCTTTGGACAAAGAGCTCCGCGATGCCAAGTATCCTTTCACCCGTCTCAAGGGTAAAGATGTCAACACACTTGTATTCCCCAACATGAGCTCCGCCAACAGTAGCTACAAACTCATGCAGTCGCTTGATCCCGACGTGGAGATCATCGGCCCTATCCAGATGGGTCTGAATAAACCTATCCACTTCACCGACTTCGAAGCCAGTGTGCGCGATGTTGTCAACGTCACTGCCGTAGCTGTCATCGATGCTTATGTCGACAAAGTGAAGAAAGAAAAGAAGTAAGACCCTCCTACAGGAAATTACATGCACTACGGATTGTAAAGAAGTTCTATTCTTTACAATCCGTTTTATTTTCTACCTTACTCTTGCCACATTTTAATGTCGTGACAGTCCTATGATAACTATTTTTTCGATTTTAACTATCTTTAGTGGCTATTTTCTTGGAATGTATTGTTTAAACAATTATTTTTGCAACAAATATACCTTGTTACATAAATGTCTATGAATAAGAGAACATGTCTCTATGAGCGGCACTGCCAGGCAGGAGCTCTCATTCAACCCTTTGGTGGCTTTGATATGCCCATCCAGTACACATCTATTATAGATGAGCACAATGCTGTGCGTCAGCATTGCGGTGTCTTTGATGTCTCACACATGGGTGAGGTCATCGTCAAAGGCCCTGACGCAGAGAAATATGTCAACCACATCTTCACCAACGACGTCACTGATGCACCGATCCACAAGATCTACTATGGCATGATGCTCTATCCCGACGGAGGAACTGTCGACGACCTGCTTGTCTACAAAATGGCTCCCAACCATTTCTTTATTGTTATCAATGCCGCTAATATCGCCAAAGACGACGCATGGATGCGCGAGCAGGCCAAAGACTTTGATGTCACCGTCGACAACAAGTCGGACTACTATGGACAGCTCGCCATACAAGGTCCGGAGTCACCGGCCGTCATGGAGGAAGTGCTGCAGATACCTTGCAGCGAGCTTGTGTTCTACACCTGCAAAACACTGGAAATAGACGGCGAGGAAATCATCGTCAGCCGCACCGGCTACACCGGCGAGGACGGCTTTGAAATCTACGGCTCCACAGACTTCATCGTCAAGCAGTGGGATCGTCTCATGGCGAGCCACCGTTGTGTGCCCTGTGGACTGGGATGCCGTGACACGCTTCGCTTCGAAGTGGGTCTGCCGCTCTACGGCGACGAGCTATCGAAGGACATCTCACCCGTCATGGCTGGGTTAAGCATGTTCTGCAAGATGGATAAGCCTGAATTTATCGGCAAAGAAGCACTCGTTGATCAGAAGACCAACGGCGTGGCCCAGCGGCTGCGCGGCATTGAACTCGACGACAAGGCTGTGCCCCGCCACGGCTATACCGTGTTCAAGGACGGCAGCCCCGTAGGAGTGGTCACCACCGGCTACCGTCTCATTTCCGTGGACAAGAGTTGCGCAGTGGCACTCGTCGATTCCTCACTTAAATTGGGTGACCGGGTGGAGATTCAGATCCGGCGCAAAACATTCCCGGGAACCATCGTCAAGAAAAAATTCTATGACAAGCATTATCACAAATAACATACACATAAACCATTTAATTCACACCTATTATGACTTATTTCAGTGAATCACACGAATATGTAAGAGTAGAGGGAGAGTTCGGCTATATTGGCATCACCGACTACGCTCAGAAGCAGTTGGGCAATATCGTCTATGTCGATATGCCGGAAGTTGACGACGAGATCACCGCCGGCGAGGTCTTTGGTGCAGTAGAGAGTGTCAAAGCTGCCAGCGACTTGATTGCTCCCATCAGCGGTACTGTCGTGGAAGTCAACGAAGCACTGGAGGATCACCCCGAGCTCATCAATCAGAATGCCACCGACAATTGGATTATCAAAGTGAGCATAGCAGACACTGATGAGCTTCAAAAGCTCATGACAGAAGAAGACTACAACAAGAAAAACCAATAACCTTGCATTCGGAAATAGAATGGCAATCCGCTATAATTGCCGTCACATCCTTCAAGAATAAGGGGGGAGACAAGTCATAACGGGGCAGGGCATTCTGTTTCCGATATTTCAGTAAATCTAAGCTATGTTTAAATATTTCCCACAAACGCCTGAGGACATCCACGAAATGTTGCAGGCCATAGGAGTCAGCTCCATTGACGACCTCTATGCTGATGTCCCTGACCCTGTCCGGCTCAAAGGCGACTATGATATACCGGAAGCAAAGAGCGAAGTGGAGGTGCGTCGGTATTTCAATCGTCTCGCCAATGACAACCGCGAGCTCACGTGCTTCGCTGGTGCCGGCATCTATGACCATTACATCCCCTCCGTCATCCCACAGATCGTCAGCCGCTCTGAATACCTCACCAGTTACACACCCTACCAGGCAGAGATCTCTCAAGGTACTCTACACTATATCTTTGAGTATCAGACAATGATGGCGCGACTCACCAGCATGGAGGTGAGCAACGCTTCGATGTATGACGGAGCCACAGCCACGGCAGAAGCAGCAATGATGGCATGTGCCATCGGTCACCACGCACAAACCATCCTTGTGTCGGCAACCATCGACCCGAAGATAAGAAAAGTGCTGGACACCTACACCCATTTCCATGGCATAGACATCAAAGAAATTCCTCAAAAAGAAGGTGTCACCGATTTCAGCCACATGGAAGAGGCACTCAAGCAGGGCGGTGTGGCCGGTGTGATCGTGCAGCAACCCAATTACTATGGTATCGTCGAGGATCTGAGCGGAGTGGCCGATACTTGCCACGCGCACAAGTCACTGCTGATCATCAACAGCATAGCTGCCGACCTGGCTCTGCTAAAGACCCCTGGAGAATGGGGAGCTGACATCGCCGTAGGAGAGGCACAGAGTCTGGGCTTGCCCATGGCCTGGGGCGGTCCCTATCTCGGCTATATGTGCACCACAGAAAAATATATGCGCAAGATGCCGGGTAGAATCGTCGGTCAAACGGTCGACGGCAACGGGCAGCGCGTCTTCGTTCTCACCCTGCAAGCCCGAGAGCAGCATATCCGTCGTCAGAGAGCTACCTCAAACATCTGCTCCAACGAAAGCCTTATGGCACTGTGGGTGACCGTGTACATGGCACTCATGGGCAAGCATGGACTCAGAGAGGCCGCCCAAAGCGGTTGCGATGGTGCCCACTATCTACACGACAAACTGTTGCAGACCGGACATTTCACCGACGCATTCAAGGATAAAGAATATCTCAATGAGTTCTGTGTCACATACGATGGTGACCTCAACGCGTTGCAGTCCAAATGGCTGGAAGCCGGATTTCTCGGCGGCATCAAGATCGATGACCACACGCTGATGTTAGCTGTCACCGAGCAAAGAAGCAAGGAAGAGATTGACACACTGGCAGCACTGGTAAATTCTTAAACGAGAAGATTATGAACAACAAGTTATATGATCATTTGATTTTCGAGCTGAGCCATCCCGGACGCATTGGCTACAGCCTACCCCACAATGCCATTCCTCATCACGCCCTGCCCTCAGATGTATGCCGCGACAAGCCTGCTGAGCTCCCCGAGTGCGACGAGATGACCGTTGTGCGGCATTATACCAATCATAGCGGCAACAACTTCGGCGTCGACAACGGATTCTATCCCCTGGGATCCTGCACGATGAAATACAATCCGAAAATCAACGAAGAGATCGCCTCCCTACCCTCTTTCACTCATATCCATCCTTTGCAGCCCAAGCAGACTGTCAAAGGATGTGAAGAGGTGACCACTGCCCTGCGCCATCAGCTCTCCTCACTCACGGGCATGTACGATTTCACACTCAAACCCTGCGCCGGTGCCCATGGTGAACTCACGGGACTGATGATCATCCGGGCTTATCACGAAAGCCGCGGCGATATGAAGCGTGTCAAAGTCATCGTACCCGACTCCGCCCACGGCACCAATCCTGCTTCTGCAGCCGTCTGCGGACTGCAGGTCGTAGAAGTAAAGAGTCTCGCCGACGGCACCGTAGACATCGACGACCTACGCTCAAAACTCGATGACACAGTGGCAGCCATGATGATGACCAATCCCAATACACTCGGACTCTTTGAACACAACATCGTGGAGATCGTCAAACTCGTACATGACTGCGGCGGACTGATGTACTACGACGGTGCCAACCTCAATCCTCTGTTAGGCATCTGCCGCCCGGGAGACATGGGATTCGACGTGATGCACATCAACCTCCACAAGACTTTCTCCACTCCTCACGGTGGCGGAGGACCCGGGAGTGGCCCTGTCGGCGTGCGCAAGGGACTGGAGCCTTTCTTCCCCATGGTCAACCCCTTCCACGGCAACTTCCTCGTGGAGGTGCGCGCCCTGACCTACATTCTCTCGCTGGGCAAGGAAAACATCAAGCATGTGGGACCGCTCTCCACACTCAATGCGACCTATATCCGCCATCAGCTGAAAGACGCTTACGAGTTGCCAATTCAGAGTCTGTCCAAACATGAGTTTGTATTCAACGGCCTCAAGGACAAGTCTACGGGGGTCACCACACTCGATGTTGCCAAACGTCTACTTGATTTCGGCTTCCATGCTCCCACCATCTATTTCCCGCTGCTATTCCATGAAGCCATGATGATAGAGCCTACAGAAAATGAGAGCAAGGAAACACTCGACCACTTCATTGACGTAATGCATCAGATAGCACGCGAGGCCAAGGAGACACCCGACGTGGTGAAGACCGCACCGCACAACACCCCCATCTCGCGTGTCGACGACGTGCTGGCAGCGCGCCATCCCGTGCTCACATTCAAAGGCGAAAACTAAAATATTTCCGGAAATATATGATAGAAACAGATATCATGATCATCGGTGGCGGCCCCGGGGGCTACGAGACTGCCCTCTATGCCGCAGGTAAAGGCTTGAAAGTGGTCATTGCCGAGGAGAGAGAGGTCGGCGGGACATGTCTCAACCGCGGTTGCATCCCAACCAAATCGCTTCTCCACGATGCCGCTCACGCCTCCCTCTGCAATGCAGAACCACAAGCAGAAGCATTCAAACGCGCCATGGAGAGAAAACAACAAGTAGTGGCGGGGCTCCGTCAGGGCATAGTCACACTGCTCTCCAACCCCGCCATCACGCTGCTACAGGGGCATGCAGCCTTCGTTGATCCCAAGACTGTCAGCATCGGTGAGGAGACGGTAAAAGCCCGGCACGTGATCATCGCCACCGGATCCAAGGTCAAGATGCCACCGCTTCCGGGAATCAAAGAGCCCCGCAGCTCCTATGTTTTCACATCCGACGACCTGCTCTGCGCTCCGACACTCCCCCCAACGGTGTGTGTCATCGGAGCTGGAGTCATCGGCTTAGAGATGGCTACGATGTTCCGAGACTTTGGCTGTAAAGTTGATGTCGTGGAGTTCTTGAGTGAGTGTTTACCCACCGTCGACGGTGAGATCGCCCGACGGCTTCGCAAGACGCTGGAGAAGTCCGGCATCAAAATCCATCTCTCATGCCAAGTCCGTGAAGTCAACGGCAACGAAGTTCTATACTTCAACACAAAGAAGAAGACCGAGGAGCGTATAGCATCCGACTGCATCCTGGTGGCTACCGGACGTGCACCGCAATTAGACGGACTACAACTTGCAGCCGCCGGCATCCGTTATGATGGTCATGGCATCCTGGTCAACGACGATTTCGCCACCGACGTGCCAGAGATCTACGCCATCGGCGACGTCAACGGCCGTCAGATGCTGGCTCACGCGGCGACGGCGCAAGGGCGCCATGCTGTCAACCGCATTGTAGGTATCGACGACCGCATCCGCTTCGACATCATGCCCGCTGCTGTCTTCACCCGTCCCGAGGTAGCTTCCGTGGGACTGACCGAGGACCGTGCGGAAGCCCAACACCCCGATTATACCGTTCACAAAGGCTTCTATCGCAGCAACGGCAAGGCACAGGCCATAGAGGCTACCGAAGGTCTTGTGAAAATCATCTGCGACGGCAAGCAACCCAATGCCAAGATTGTCGGGTGCCATGTCATGGGAGCAAATGCCGCTGCCATCGTGCAGGAAGTTGCGGCACTGATGAATTTCGACGTCACTTTGGAACAGTTGATGGACATCATTCACATTCACCCTACTCTCAACGAAATATTGCTTCAAGCCGCCAGCGTCTGACGCCTTTATGTGGTCAGCAGACAGAAACGTTTCCATCAATGTCCGAGTTACCCAGTTACGCTTATACCCCGAATATCGTGACGAGTAACGAGTAACAAAAGTAACACATTAGCAACCTCATTTTCCCCCTCCAAGGGAAGAAAGAAGTTAAATGCTTTGCGGGTGATAACTATATCCGAGCAATAGTTATCACCTATTGAAGTATACACTTCTTCCCCACAGGAGAGGGGAAAGGGAGCTATTACGTTAAAATGTAACGTTTCTCATCGTTTCTATCTGTTTTTTTTGTAACTTTGCAATATAATTGTAGCCATTCATTTATATTATGAGCATCAGAAATAAGTTCTTTGCCTCAATCATGTCTCTCCTCATCGTACTGCCATTGAAGGCACAGATGCGGTGGAACCAGGCTTATCAACAATATTTCGACCAATACAAGGATTTGGCCATCGAAGAGATGCTCCGCTACGGCATTCCAGCGAGCATCACGCTGGCACAGGGAGCCTTTGAAAGCCGGGCAGGACTCAGTCTGCTCGCCACGCAGGGTAACAACCACTTTGGCATCAAATGCCACGGATGGACGGGACGGACGATGAGCCAAGACGACGACGACATCGGCGAGTGCTTCCGGGCCTACGACAATGCCAAACAAAGCTATGAAGATCATAGCCGTTTCCTTTCCAACAACCAACGCTATGCCCAACTCTTCCGGCTCGACCGTACCGACTATCGGGGATGGGCCCGGGGACTGAAAGCATGCGGATACGCCACCAATCCCGCCTATGCTCAAAAACTCATTGACATCATCGAACTATATAAGCTAAATCAATACGATCATGCGCACCACTACGATAAGTTTATGGCTGAACGGGGAGCACGTGATCACGCCGTGATAGCCGGACAACACCTCCACCCCATCCGTATCTACAACAAAAACTATTATCTTGTGGCTCGCGAGGGCGACACATTCAAGTCCATCGGCAAGGAGACTGACCTGCCGTGGCGCAAGCTGGCTAAATATAATGAGCGCGACAAGCACGATGTGCTCCATGCCGGAGACATCATCTACTTGAAGAAAAAGCAGAAGAAAGCCATCAAAGCCTACAAGCACCGCCCCCACGTGGTGAAGCCTGGCGAGAGCATGTACTCCATTGCACAGTACTATGGCATACGCTTAAAAAGTCTCTATAAGAAAAACCACCTGACACCTGATTATCAGATACATGTCGGAGACGAGCTAAAGGTTTACTAAAAGTATCGAAAGAGAGATCAACACACATAAATCATTAATCTTGAATAGTTAATAGGATGAAGAACAAACACTACATTTTGCTGGCTGTGGCCGCCATGATGAGTTTGAGCGCCGCAGCACAGCGTTTCGAGGATTATTTTCAGGATGAGACCCTACGGATTGACTACATCTTCTCCGGTACCGCCACCACCCAGCACATCGCCTTAGAGCAGATGTATGTGGAACCACGATGGTTTGGCAAGCGTCAGCGACTCGCTGAAGTTCCCGTGGAGGGTAACGGACAGATCACGGTGCGTGATCATAAAACCCAACGCGTCATCTACCGCAATTCCTTCTCTACCCTCTTTCAAGAATGGCAGGAAGAACCAGAGGCTCAGCACCTTGAGAAATCGTTTGAAAACGTATATCTCGTGCCCATGCCCAAGGATACCGTCGACATCACCGTAGACCTGCGCAACAACCGACGCCAAGTCAGCAGTCACCTCACCCATACCGTAGCACCTACCGACATTCTCATCGCACATCTCGGTGAGAAAAATGTCACGCCATACATCGTACTGCAACAAGCTCTGGACACCACTCACTGCATCCACCTGGCCTACCTTGCCGAAGGCTACCGTCCCGAAGAGATGAAGACCTTTGTCAACGACGCACGCATGTCGATGGAGACTCTTTTCTCTTACGAGCCTTTCAAGAGTAACCGCCAGTTCTTCAACGTCGTCGCCGTGGAGTCACCCTCACAAGAGAGCGGAGCCAGTGAGCCAGGAAAAGGCATTTGGAAAAACACGGCACTCCACTCGCATTGGGATACAAACTACAGCGAGCGATACCTCACCACAGGGCACCTCAAAGACATGCACGACTGGCTTGCCGGAACTCCCTATGAGCACATCATTGCACTGGTCAACTCAACACGCTATGGCGGTGGCGGATTCTACAACGGCTATCTGCTCGCTTCCATACATAACCAATATGCCAAACCCGTCGTCGTACATGAGTTTGGACACAGTTTTGCGGGGCTTGCTGACGAATATGCGTACGAAGATGAAACCGTAGACATCTATCCACTTGATGTGGAGCCGTGGGAAAAAAATATTACCACTAAGGTGGACTTCCGTGGAAAATGGGAAAACCTCATCGGCAAGGATAAGAAAGCCGGATTCTACGAGGGAGCCGGTTACAAGCCTAAGGGCGTCTACCGCGCCTACTACGACTGCCGTATGCGCACCAATCAGAATCCTGACTTCTGCCCCGCATGCCGACAGGCTATACAGCAGCTCATCGACTTCTACGTGAAGTAAGTAACAATAACAGAGGAAAATAAATAATTGCAGATGAAGACCTATTACTTTATATTCAGCAAGACCGACCTGCTTCTGCAACGCTTGACCGACGGAAAATATACGATTCCCTGCACAGAGGAAACACCGGTGAAGACGCATGCCTGGACTCATATCATGGAGGTCAGCCCCATGGAAAACGGAACGCTCGTGAAAACTATGATGCTCGAAGATCCGCAACATGTAGAGATCATCGATCCCGAGCTGAGCGCTTCAGGCTTCGACTTTATTGGGCTCCGGGCTTCGTTTTATCATCTCTCCACCGAGCTTTACCTCAAGGCTGGCAAATGCCAGGAGCTTCTCTACTGGGACCACAACACCCAGTTCTGTGGCGTCTGCGGTGCTCCTATGAAAATGCACACAATCATCTCGAAGCGATGCACACAATGCGGCAAGGAAGTGTGGCCTCAGCTGGCCACGGCAATCATCGTGCTCATCCATCGAGGTGACGAGGTACTACTTGTTCATGCCAAGAACTTCAAGGGCGACTTCTACGGCCTCGTGGCAGGCTTCGTCGAGACCGGCGAGACCCTTGAGCAGGCTGTGCACCGCGAGGTGATGGAGGAAACAGGACTAACAATCAACAACCTCCGCTACTTCGGCTCGCAGCCATGGCCCTACCCGTGCGGACTGATGGTGGGCTTCAATGCCGATTATGTCGAGGGTGAGGTCCATCTCCAGCGGTCGGAGCTCTCGCGTGGCAGTTGGTTCCGCTACGATGCCCTCCCCCGTATCCCACAGCGGTTGTCCATCGCCCGCATGATCCTCGACGATTGGCTCAAGGGCTATGGCATCGTCTCGGAGCAGGAGTAAACGCATCGCTCTGCCATCTCCGCCTTCCTCACATCTTCATCTTTGGAAATGAAAGAGAACAGAAAAGTACCCCCAAAAGGCAGATGAATGGCGGAAAAGGCAGTAAAATAGGAATTGCGCTTTACTATTTCTTAGTTTTTCTGTCTTTTCTTTTGCGCATTGCATAAATTATCGTACTTTTGCAAAGAAATTGTAAAAATCATATATGGACTGGTTAATCAATCTATTCACAACCCAAGACAGCGTGGCTCATATCGCGCTGCTCTATTCCTTGGTGATCGCCGTGGGCGTGTTGCTGGGGAAAATCAAGATTGGCGGCATCTCCTTGGGTGTCACCTTTGTTTTGTTCGCTGGCATCGTAGCCGGTCACGTCGGCTTCACGGCCCCCACCCCGATTCTTTCCTTCTTGCAGGATTTCGGACTGATCCTCTTTGTGTTCTGCATCGGTTTACAAGTGGGTCCGGGATTCTTCGAGAGCTTTAAGAAAGGTGGCGTAACGCTCAACTTGCTGGCCACGGCCACGGTACTGCTCAACGTGCTGGTGATGTTTGCATGCTACTACATCTTCTTCGACACGAGCAACCGCGTCAACCTGCCGATGATGGTGGGTACCCTCTACGGTGCCGTGACCAACACGCCGGGACTCGGTGCTGCGAACGAAGCACTCAACTCGGTGTTTGGAGCCGGTAAAGCACCTCAGATCGCCAACGGCTACGCCTGTGCTTATCCTCTCGGCGTGCTCGGCATCATCGGTGCCACCATCGCCATCCGCTATATCACACGCACCAATCTCAAGGAAGAGGAGGAAAAACTCAACGAGGCCGAGGAAGAAAACCCACACGCCAAGCCACACGCCATGACGCTGAAGGTGACCAACGCCTACATCGCCGGACGTACCCTGCAGGAGATTTCAGACTTCCTCAACCGCGATATAGTCTGCACACATCTCTTCCACGACGGTGAGCTGACCACACCTCTTAAGGATACTGTCTTTGAGATGGGCGATGAAGCCCACATCGTCTGCGCTGAAGCCGATGCCGAGGCCATCAAGGCTTTCATCGGTCCGGAGGTAGAGGCCAGCTGGAAAGAGGCTGATGAGAAGAGCAAGTCACCTCTGGTGTCGAAGCGCATCATTGTCACCAATCCCAAGATGAACGGTAAGACGCTCGGCAAGATGCACTTCTCAAGCGTCTACGGCGTGAACGTCACCCGCATCTCGCGTCAGGGTATGGATCTCTTTGCCAGCCGCGACCACCACTTCCACATCGGTGACCGCGTTCTTGTCGTCGGTCCTGAGGACAATGTCAACCGTGTGGCTGACCTCATGGGTAACTCGGTCAAGAGCCTCAACGCACCAAACATCGCCACCATCTTCATCGGTATCATCATCGGTATCCTCTTTGGTAGCATTCCTTTGGCTATCCCCGGCATGCCCGTGCCGTTGAAACTCGGTATCGCCGGCGGCCCGCTGATCATCGCCATTCTCATCGGTCGCTTCGGCTATCGCATCAAGCTTGTAACCTATACTACCACCTCGGCCAACATGATGTTGCGAGAGATCGGCCTCGTACTCTTCCTTGCCAGCGTGGGCATCAAAGCCGGTGCCGGATTCTGGGAGACGGTAGTAGCCGGAGACGGACTGAAATATGTCTATACGGGATTTATCATTACCGTGGTGCCTATCCTTATCATCGGTACTATTGCACGACTGAAATATAAGTTCAACTATTTCACGATCATGGGTATGATCGCCGGTACTTATACCGACCCACCAGCACTGGCCTACGCCAACGCCTCATGCTCAAAGGAAGCTCCCGCTGTGGGCTACTCCACCGTATACCCGCTGAGCATGTTCCTCAGAATCTTCGCTGCCCAGATCATCGTGCTGTTCTTCTGTAGTTAGCCCAAGGCTGCTATTGAGAATCCTCCTCCCTACAGCAACTGTCTGACTTTTGCTTCGGTTAAAGCCGACAGTAGCACCCTCCCACCGTCCGCCCTGCACATTAGCGGCAGAGCGGACGGCAGATTAGAAAACTAAGTCTTGGCATTACCTCTTTGTATGAGGGATGTCAATTCATTCTATAAACATTTTATTATTATGAAAGTATTAAAATTCGGCGGAACATCGGTAGGTTCCGTGAAAAGTATTCTTAGTCTGAAGCGCATCGTAGAAAACGAAGCCCGCCGGCAACCCATTGTCGTTGTCGTCAGCGCTCTTGGGGGCATCACCGATCAACTTATTGCCACATCACGACTCGCCGTCAGCGGCAAGGATGAGTGGCGCACAAGCTTCGAGCAGATGGTGGACCGTCATCATAAGATGATCGACACTATCATCACCGATCCCAATGACAGAGAAACACTTTTCAACACCGTCGATGCACTCTTCGAGCAACTCCATTCCATCTACTTCGGTGTATTCCTCATCCGTGATCTGAGCAAGAAAACACAAGATGCCATCGTCAGCTACGGTGAAAGACTCAGTTCCAACATCGTCGCTACACTCGTCAGAGGCTCTAAATGGATGGACTCCCGATCGTTTATCAAGACCTATGACATTGCCGGGAAAAACACGCTCGACAGCGCACTGACCAACCAGCTCGTCGTGGAAGCTTTCAAAGACATGCCACGGGTGACTCTTGTCCCCGGCTTCATCTCCACCGACCGCGACACAGGTGAAATCACCAACCTCGGACGAGGCGGCTCGGACTACACCGCAGCCATCATCGCTGCAGCCCTCGATGCTGAGGTGCTCGAGATTTGGACTGATGTCGACGGCTTCATGACGGCTGACCCACGAGTCATCAAGTCGGCCTACACCATCGACCAGCTCTCCTATGTCGAGGCCATGGAGCTTTGCAACTTCGGTGCAAAGGTCATCTACCCGCCAACCATTTACCCTGTTTGTGTGAAAAATATTCCCATCAGGGTCAAAAATACTTTCAACCCATCAGCCCCAGGAACTATTATCAAGGATAAGATTGCCAACGACGCTAAGCCCATCAAGGGCATCTCCAGCATCAACGGCACTTCGCTCATCACCGTCTCAGGTCTGTCTATGGTCGGTGTCATCGGTGTCAACCGACGCATCTTCACGGCATTGGCCGACAACGGCATTAGCGTGTTCCTCGTTTCACAGGCCTCCTCCGAGAACTCCACGTCTATCGGTGTCCGCAACGAGGATGCAGAGGAAGCTGTGGAGGTGCTTAACCATGAGTTTGCATCAGAAATCGCCAACGGTGCCATGTTCCCCATGCATCTCGAAAGCAACTTGGCAACCATCGCCATCGTCGGTGAAAACATGAAACATACACCGGGCATCGCCGGAAAACTCTTTGGCACGCTCGGACGCAGCGGTATTTCGGTCATTGCCTGCGCACAAGGTGGCTCCGAGACTAACATCTCTTTTGTCGTAGACTCTCGCTCTCTGCGTAAGTCACTCAACGTCCTACACGACTCCTTCTTCCTCTCTGAATACAAGGTTCTCAATCTCTTTGTATGTGGCGTGGGTACTGTAGGAGGAAAGCTTCTTGAGCAGATCCGTAACCAATACGATGAACTCAAGGAACATTCACGACTGAAACTCAACGTCGTTGGCATCGCCAGCTCTAAAAACGCCATCTTCGACCGCGATGGCATCGATCTGAACAACTATCGCGAGCAGCTCCACAACTCTGAGCCCAGCACACCACAGTCGCTCTGCGAGAATATTCTGAAGATGAACATCTTCAACTCAGTGTTTGTAGACTGCACAGCGTCGGCCGATATCGCTGCCCTCTACCCCACGCTGCTCAACCACAATATCAACGTGGTGGCAGCCAACAAGATTGCCGCCAGCTCATCCTATGATAACTATCGGCTACTCAAGGACACTGCATTACTCCGTGGCGTGAAGTTTCTCTTCGAGACCAACGTAGGAGCCGGACTACCCATCATTGGTACCATCAACGACCTGCGTAACTCTGGTGACCGCATTCTGCGCATAGAAGCTGTACTCAGTGGCACACTCAACTTTATCTTCAACGAAATCGCTGCCGACGTACCCTTCTCCGAAACTGTCAGACGTGCCAAAGAACAGGGCTATTCCGAGCCCGACCCGCGTATCGACCTTAGCGGCACCGATGTTATCCGTAAACTCGTGATCCTCACGCGTGAGGCAGGATACCGTATTGAACAAGACGATGTGGAGAAACATCTTTTCGTCCCCGACGAGTATTTCAAGGGTTCTGTGGATGACTTCTGGAAAAACCTGCCAAAGCTCGACGCTGATTTTGAACGGAAACGCGAACAACTCGACAAGGAAGGAAAACGGTGGCGCTTTGTGGCCACAATGGATCAGGGAAAAGCTAGCGTAGCACTCAAGGCTGTAGGCAAGGATCATCCCTTCTACAGCCTCGAAGGCAGCAACAATATTGTGTTGCTCACTACAGAGCGCTATAAAGAGTATCCCATGCTTATCCAAGGCTACGGTGCCGGTGCCAGCGTTACTGCTGCCGGGGTCTTTGCCAACATCATGAGTATAGCCAACATTTAAACAAAAGATTGTTAATTTGGAATAACCATGAAACACATTATCATTTTGGGCGACGGCATGGCTGACCACGCTGTAGCACGGTTAGGGGGCAAGACCCTACTGCAATACGCCGACACTCCATATATGAACCGACTGGCTCGCGAGGGACGCACAGGCAGACTGATGACCATCCCCGACGGTTTTTTGCCAGGCTCTGAGGTCGCCAACACTGCAATTCTCGGTTATGACCTCAACAAAGTCTATGAAGGCCGAGGACCGCTTGAGGCCGCTAGCATCGGCTACGATATGCAGCCCGAAGATCTCGCTCTGCGATGCAATATCATAGAGCTTGAGAACGGACGCATCAAAAACCACCACGGAGGACATCTCAAAACCGAAGAGGGAGACGTGCTCATCAAATATCTCAACGACAAATTAGGCAACGACCATGTGAGATTTATTACTGGTATACAATATCGTCATCTGCTCATCATCAAGGGCGGAAATAAACATATTGTATGCGCTCCTCCTCATGATCATCCCAACGAAGAATGGCGACCGTTGCTCGTAAAACCTGAAGAGGGATGGGCTGATCGCCACGACGGTGACCGTATGACAGCACAGGAGACTGCTGCCTTGGTCAATGACCTTATCCTCCGCTCTCAACAGTTGCTTATGAAACATCCTTTTAATCAAGGCAGAACAGAAAAGGCTAACAGTATTTGGCCGTGGAGCGGTGGATACCGGCCGTCGATGAAGACGCTGCAAGAACTTTTCCCGCAGATCCACTCCGGTTCCTGTATTTCCGCTGTGGATCTCATCCGTGGCATCGGACACTATGCCGGACTTGATGTGGTGAAAGTGCAGGGTGCCACAGGACTCTCGGACACCAACTATGAGGGCAAGGCACAGGCAGCTATAGACGCTCTCCGTCATCAGGACTTCGTTTTTCTCCATCTTGAAGCCAGCGACGAAGCCGGACACGACGGTGATCTGGATTTGAAACTGCGAACTATCGACTATCTCGACCGTCGCATTGTGAAACCTATTTTCGAAGAAGTCAGCAAATGGGAAGAGCCCGTGTGTATCGCAGTGCTCCCTGATCACCCTACACCTGTGGAGATTCGCACTCACGTTAAGGAACCGGTACCTTTCCTTATATGGCATCGCGGCATCACTCCCGACAGCGTGCAGACCTACGATGAGGTATCGTGTGTGAAAGGTGCCTACGGCATGCTTCACCTCAACGAGTTCATGGAAACTTTCATGAGCATAGAGTAAAGAGTAATGTTCAACGGACATCTACACTTATAAAAATCATTGATAAACATTGAAAATATAGAGGTTATGAAATACTATTCAACCAACCATAAAGCTCCTTTGGCCACGCTCCGCGAGGCTGTGGAGCACGGACTGGCTCCCGACCGTGGACTGTATATGCCAGAGCGTATCAAATGCTTGCCCGAATCGTTTTTCGAGAATATCGACAAGCTCTCGTTCCAAGAGATCGCCTTGGAGGTAGCCCGTTGCTTCTTTGGCGACGACGTAGAAGAGGAGTCGCTGCGACAGATCGTCTTCGACACCTTGGCTTTTGATACACCGGTCCATCAGGTCAAGGGCGACATCTACAGCCTTGAGCTTTTCCATGGACCTACATTGGCATTCAAAGATGTGGGGGCGCGCTTCATGGCTCGTTTGCTGCAATATTTCATCAAGAAAGACGAGAAGGCTACGGGTGTCCATCATGAGGTCAACGTGCTTGTGGCCACCTCTGGTGACACTGGATCCGCCGTAGCCAACGGCTTCCTCGGAATTGACGGCATCCACGTATATGTCCTCTATCCCAAAGGTAAGGTCAGCAAAATCCAAGAGAGCCAGTTTACCACTCTCGGACGCAACATCACGGCACTGGAGGTCGATGGCGTTTTTGACGACTGCCAGGCTCTGGTAAAGAATGCTTTCATGGATAAAGAACTCAATGATCACATGAAGCTCACCTCTGCCAATTCCATCAACGTGGCGCGTTTCCTGCCCCAGGCTTTCTATTACTTCAACGCCTATGCTCAGCTCAAGCGTATGGGACTTGTTGGACCAGGAAAAAATGACATGGTCGTCTGTGTCCCCAGCGGTAACTTCGGTAATATCACTGCCGGGCTCTTCGGCGCCCGCATGGGTCTGCCAGTGAAACACTTCATCGCAGCCAACAATGCCAACGATATCTTCTACAACTATCTACAGACCGGCATATACTCGCCGCAGCCGAGCAAGCAAACGCTTGCCAACGCAATGGACGTCGGCGATCCGAGCAATTTTGCCCGTATCCTCGACCTCTACGACAATGACTGGAAAGCTATTTGTAATGACATCTCAGGCGCAACCTACAACGATGATGCCATCCGCAAGACGATGAAGCTGTGCTATGACGAAACAGGCTATGTCCTCGATCCTCATGGCGCATGTGGCTATCAAGCTATATCCGAGCAGTTGAAGCCCGGACAGGTGGGTGTCTTCCTTGAGACTGCTCATCCTGCCAAATTCAAGGAAAAGGTTGATGCGATCGACAATGCCGACATTGCTATCCCAGAGAGACTTCAAGCTTTCATGCGCGGAAAGAAACAAAGCGTGGAGATGCCAAACGACTTCGAAGCATTTAAGAAATATCTTATGCAGATTTAAATTAGCAGATCAGAATATTCTGGCCTGATTAGTCAGGCTTGAATATTACTGACTTCATTAATTAATAAAAAGCTTATATCATGTTAAGTCAAAAAATGCAGGACGCGCTCAATGCGCAAATCAATGCTGAGTTCTGGTCAGCTTATCTCTATCTGTCCATGTCGGCTTATGCCAATGCCCAAGGCTACCCTGGCATGGCTCACTGGTTCGAAGTACAGTATCAGGAGGAGTTGGATCACGTAAAGATCTTCTTCGACTATATCTTGCAACGTGATGGTCGTGTGATGCTTGACCCAATTCAAGGTGTTCCCACAGAGTGGGCTAATCCACTCGATCTCTTCCAAAACACTCTCAAGCATGAGCAGACGGTGACTGGCCTCATCAATAAACTCTATGCTACTTCGCTCGAGGACAACGACTTCGCTACCCAGAGCATGCTCAAATGGTTCATCGACGAGCAGGTCGAGGAAGAGGAAAATGCCAAGAACATCATAGACAGCCTGAAGATGATCGGTGACAATGGCTACGGCATTTATACGCTCGATAAGGATCTTGCCACGCGCGTTTACACTCAGGCCGCTCCGCTTGCTGCCAAAAACGCATAAAACACTACGGGGCGATATATTTGATCCCCAACGGTGGACAAATTACAAATATTGAAGAATAGGGAAAAGAACACACATCCAAAGACTCTTCAAATTAAATTGTCTTATCACGAAGAAGCGGAGGCAAAAGTCCCCGCTTTTTTCATTTTCTCGTTTTCATGTCCTTTACATTATCCAAACTTGATCGCCGCATCCTGCAACTCGCCTTGCCTTCGGTTATCAACAACATCACCATCCCACTCCTTGGTCTGTGCGACCTTGCTGTTGTTGGACACATCGGCTCAGGCATCTATCTCGCTGCCATGTCAGTGGCTACCACTTTCTTTAATGTGACCTACTGGCTGTTCGGCTTTCTGCGGATGGGATCGAGCGGACTTACGGCTCAAGCGCATGGTGCTGGCGACCTCAAGGCGATCTACATGTCGTTGCTTCGGGCTCTCGGTGTAGCAGTCTGCGTAGCTGTCACCATTCTGCTGCTACAATATCCTTTATGGCGGCTTGCGCTTTGGCTCATTTCTCCATCGGCTGGCGTTGAAGCTATTGCTACTGTTTATTTCCGAATCGTCATTTGGGGGGCACCCCCTACTCTGGCATTGATGTGCCTCAATGGGTGGTTTATTGGCATGCAGGACACGCGAACGCCAATGTATGTAGCAATCTTTCAGAATGTGATAAACATCATCGTCTCGCTGTCGTTAGCTATAGGACTTGGCATGAAAATGCAGGGTGTAGCATTAGGAACCCTCATTGCCCAATGGTCAGGACTCTTAGCCGCTGTCTACATGCTTCGCCGTCATGTGGCCCGCTGGGGTAGCATACATATCACGTGTAAAGAACTGTCACAGCGTACAGAACTGGCTCATTTCTTTTCGCTCAATCGCGACATTTTTCTTAGAACGGTCTGCCTGGTGGCAGTCAACTTTGGCTTCACAGCTTTCGGTGCCCGTCAAGGCGACACCATGCTGGCGGCCAACACCTTGCTGATGACCTTCTTCACATTGTTCAGTTATGTTATGGATGGATTTGCCTTTGCCGGTGAAGCACTCTCAGGACATGCTTGTGGTGCCAATGATCAAAGGGGACTGCAAGCTATCACCCAACGGCTGATCCAATGGGGCACGGGATTGGCCTTCACCGCCACTCTGTTCTATGCATTCGGTGGCAAACTGTTGATAGGCCTGCTGAGTAGCGATCCAACGGTGGTATCGATGGCTGATCACTTTCTGCCTTGGGCTTGTATGATACCACTCGCTGGAACATTGGCCTTTGTCTTAGACGGCATTTGTATTGGACTGACACGCACGCGTTCGATGCTCTTGGCCAGCTTTGTTGCTTCCCTACTGTTTTTTGTTGTGGCGTGGCTAACGTTTTCCTTCACCCTTCCCACTCAGGAATGTACTAACCACCTACTGTGGATGGCCTTCATCCTCTATCTGTTGATACGGGGTGTAGTGCTAAAAATCTGCTGTTAAACAATGGTGGAACGTTAATTCTAATATTCCTCAATTCTGCGACCCTTCTAAAAGTCGCTGAACGTTGTGGTCAAAACTACCAAAAATGCAATTTATCTTGTTCGGACTGGCTTTTTGCCATGTGCTGACAGAAATGCGCGCATTATGCCCCCTCACCTCCATCTGGGGTTATAAACAACAGTCCCTCCCAAACATATGACCCGAAAGCGGATCCCCATATGGATGAAATCTACGAATATATCATGCTCCAACAGCAATAAGAAGAAGGCGAAGCTTTCTGGGAGAAACACAAATAATAGCTTCGATATTACCCTTTCTTTAGTGGACTATTGACAAGCCAAAAATTAAGGAAGCTTTGTTCTTGGTGAATCGAAGCTATGTTCTGATGGA
>ULVN01039973.1_pt1 | contig 53170 bp, 49 predicted proteins | sample 1959491 | NCBI WGS metagenome assembly ULVN01 (sample SAMEA4835787, study PRJEB28245) | human gut metagenome | biome: gut microbiome; material: fecal sample | place: Denmark | collected 2008 | reverse complement strand
TTTATATAATAAAATTAGTTCTTCAGATTTATCATTGATAAAATTATTCTTATTATCTAAATCGAAATAGACTGCACCCCCACCGACAAAAGGCTCAATATAATTATTAATATTAGAGGGTAAATTCTCATTAATAACACCTAATTCTGAAGTTTTTCCTCCAGGATACTTTAGTAAAGGCTTTAATTTTTCTTTTTTCATCTTCAATCCTTCATTTAACATTTTAAAATAAATACTATTTCTTAAATATAAACACATACTCATGTGCCAATAGTAAAAAGTTGTATTTTTCACTATTCGTTTTCCAAAAACCTGTAGCTTTGCAATTGTGTTGTTCTTTTATGATAATTTCTTTTTGTTTAAAGCCTGCATTTATAAATCTTTGCATAACTTCAAAACCAAGTGGTTGAACCATTCCGTTTTTGCGAGTATCACCCATAACAATAGCACAAAATTTATCTTTCTTTAAAACTCTATAACACTCGCTAGCAACTTTTTCAATCGCCACAAGAAAATCTTTATATTTAAGATGCGATAAATCTTCATTAATATCTTCGCTGTATTTAATAATATCTGCATAAGGTGGGTGGGTGCAAATTAAATCAATACTTTCATTTTGAATGCTTTTTAAATCACAAGCATTACCAAGTTCAACTTTTATTTCGTTGTTAAAATCGCAATCAAAATCAAGTTTGTTCTTTGTAATCTCAACAGCCTTTGGGTTAATATCAACACCAATTGCATTACGATTGTTTAATTTACATTCAATAAGAGTAGTCCCACCACCGATAAATTGGTCGAGCACCAAATCGTTCGGTTTCGAATATCTCAAAATGATATTTTTAGCAACATAAGGCGAAAAGTTTCCGCGATATTTTGCATCATGGGTTGCCCACTTACCACGATTTGGAAACGACCAAATAGTGTTGGTTTCTAATTCAAATTTTTCTTCCATTTATTATTAGTCCTCAACCAATTCAGGGGGTACAGGTAACCCTAATCTATTTAATGGAATATATTCAAAATAATAATCACAACCCACAGAATGGATATAATCTAATACATCTTTGTATTTTTCGTTTCTAAACCAATTATCAAGTAAATAAATATACTCAACATCAATATTAGCAGTTGCCATAAGCTTTTTATACTGTTTTTTCTTAAAATCACAAGTTTGCAATTTTTCATCTACAGAGCCTGCAACTTCTTGATGCTTGCACTCTATAATAAATAAAACATTGTTAAGTAAAACAAATATGCTATCATCTGGCAGTAATTGTTTTGATATGTGCTGTTTCCAGTCTATTTCTAATTTTTTTAAGAATATATTATAAAATTTATGTTTTTTGTAAACTTCTGCAACTTTTTCATTATTATAATAAACATCATTTCCAACAACATTATAATGTGGTTGTTGTGTTAAGAATGTTGACAAATCAGTTTTACCTTCAAATATCAACCCTGTTTTTGTATTACCGCCACCTTTACCGCTTTTAATCATCTTTTTCTCCTTTATTTATTGAATTAATTTTCTCCAACCGCAATTTGGAACCACCCAATCAGGTCATAGTATTCTATAAGTTGTTTTGAGTAATATCTTGCTCGTCCTGAGCTTATATTTCCTTCTGCATAATAAGGTGTCCCTTTTATCGCAATTGGTTGATTTAACAAGTTCTTATCTATAGACAATATTGGGTCTTTTATATTTTCTTTTTTTGTTGATGTTGCTTTATGTATTAAATTATCCTTAACAATTTCATCAAACTTTTTACTGTCAAAACCATTTAATATTTCACAAATAGTAGGGATAACATCTTTCCATTTAGAAACTGGATATTCTTTATCATCAAACCTAATAAGGGTTGGTTTTTCTCCTTCCATTGGAGTGGATTCATCCGACATATCATAAATCCCTGGTTCAAATTCAAAGGCTGGCGCTTTTGTTTCATAGTCCCTAGACCTTTTTAATGGGGGAGTTATTGCCTTACAAATTCGTTCAGAAATTTCTTCATTACGAATTTTTATATTTTCCTCTTTCCATTCTGAGAATCTTTCATCTTTAGCAATTTCGTTAGTAATAACAAATTGAACCTCAGCTATATGTTTTAACTTTACACTCCAAGGTTTATTTGAATTTTTTGAATTATAACCCTGCGACATTGGAGTTAAATTGCCTATACAATTTAAATATTTATTTCTTAAGTCCTTAGATTTTTCTTCGCCTCCGTAATACTGTATCCACCAATTAGAGAATGTTTGTGGCATCAAATGTTCCATTGTTACTTTTGAAATATCTACTGGAATATTACACCTCTCAAATTCTTCTGTTTCTATTAAAATTGCTCTTGCATAATTAACATTTACAGCTTCCTTTAGGGCTTGTTTAAACTCTGCATTATCAGGGAATCTGCCAGCTGATGAACTACTGTTAGATAACTCAAAATATATGTTATCATAATTGCACTCTAAACCATTATCAAACTTTCTTAATAGTTGATTTATAACCGTTCTTAATGCCCCACCACCACCAGAGACGGCGCATACTCTATATCTTGCCATAAAATCAAATAACAAATTTAATATCCTTTCAAGTTCATGTTCTTGATTAGTATATAATGTATCAAACAAATAAAGATATAACGGCATTAAGTCATCAGTTTTTAGCAGATTCAACATAATTATTTGTTTATTAATCTTCTTATTTTCACAATTTTCAAACTTGAAATATGCAAAATATTTAGAATATCTACTCATTTCACTTAATATTTCTACCTTGTTATTTTCAGGCTGATTTACATAATCATTTTTAAATTTTTTATAAATGTTATCTTGTTCTACATCTTCAAATATTTTCATTACTAAAAAATCACGAGCAAATCTAGAAATATTTTCATTAGATACCGTTCTTTCAATTTTCATCCAATAATTTTTATATAGAGACTCTTGTTCTTCAATTGAATTTGACAGCAGTAAACAATTTCTAATCAAATCTGCAGGAGTAAGGCGTTTACCTGTAGAATTAATTTTCTCAAACACAGTTTGGACTGCTTCTAAATTATCTTCAATCTGCAAATTCACATCAACAACTTCTAATTTTGTTATAGTATTATAAATGTCTTTTAATGGTAAATTGCTTTTTCTTAATAAATCAATAAAATGATAGTAATTTTTAATTATATTATTTTTCTTATCATTTGTGGTAATCATTCCTTTAACAACACAATTGAAACTATCAGCATCATAAGATGTTTGTTTTAATCTTACTCTAAAAGTATCCCCACCATTATCATTTTCCAAATATCTAAATGTTATATTTTCATCTGGAATGTTTAATCGCTTCATTTCATCCCTAATTGCACACAACAATAACAATATTGTTGTTACTCTTTGTTGACCATCTACTAAAATAAATTCATTAAAAGAAGCACCATTATTTTTCCCTTCATAATATACAATGTTTCCCAAATAATGAGTTTTATTTGTCTTGTATGAGTTTACTATATCTTCAAACAGCTCATCACATTGTTCAAAAGACCATTCATAATTTCTTTGAAATGGTGGGATTATAAATACTTTATCTAAACCACCAATAAATCTTAAGATATTTGTTTCACTAGCTTTCATTTTTATTTTCTCCTTTTGTAATTCATTACAACAATTTCTGTTATATCTCCACGCTTACTTGCTTGACAATTTATCATTCTTTTTGCATAAACTCTTTCAATTTCAAAGTCATTGTATAAATCATCAAAGAAATTGTCATTTTCATTTGTGTTTTTAGGATCAGAATTTGAAAGCATAAGCAAACAATCTTTTTTATCCAAGTCTTTAAAATTCTCAGCAAGTTCAATTTGGTCATTATCATCAAAACCAGATTTATCATAACTTACAAATGAATTATTTTCAACAAGTGGACGATAAGGTGGGTCAAAATAAACGAAAGTGTTTTTATCTGCATTGCTTAAAACTTGCTCGTAATTACCAAGACTAATCTCAACTTTTTGCAATAATTTTGAGCAAAGCAATAAATTGTCTTTATCGCAAATTAAAGGACTTTTATATTGGCCATGTGGCACATTAAATTTACCGCTTTTATTAACTCTATAAAGGCCATTAAAACAAGTGTGGTTCAAAAATATAAAATCAGCACACTTTTCAAAATCGTAATGACCATTCAAATGGATTGAGTTATATCTGTCCCTAACATTATAAAAATATTTTGTTCTGTCATCGCAAGATAAATATTCTTTTTCGAGAAATTCAAGTTGCTTTATAACTTCATTTACATCAGCTTTTATACAACGATAACAATTTATAAGTTCTTTATTTATATCGTTTATGTAGGCTTTTTCAATGTCGTAATTTTGTAAAACATGGAAAAGGACTGCGCCACCACCAACAAAAGGCTCAATATATGTTTTTATTTTACCTTTTTTAAGCTCGCTTGGAAACATTTCATCAAATGTATTTATAAGTTGTCCTTTACCGCCAGCCCATTTCAAAAATGGTTTTGCAATTCCTTTACACATTTTTAGACTCCTTTGTTAATTCCATAATGTCAGCAATATCACAATCAAGAGTTTTGCAAATACGCAAAAGAACATCCATACTTACTTGTTCATCTTTGCTTAATTTTGCAAGTGTGGATGTGGCTATATCTGCTTTTTCTCTTAATTGAGTTTTTGTCATATCTTTATCAATTAGTAGCTTCCAAAGTTTTTTGTACGAAATGCTCATAGTAATAACCTCTAACAATTTTATGATATAAGTTTACTATACTTATATTATTTTTGCAACAAAATATTTGAGAATACGAATAAATTATTGCAAAAATATTTTCATAGCGGTATAATTTAATAAAGGAGAATGTATGGATTGTAATGAAGTAATAATAAATCAAATAAATGAGGAAAGAAAATTAACCGAGTTGGATAATCAACTAAGTGATTTAACGGAAAAATATAAAAATCTAATTAAAAAAATCCCATATACTGATATTTTAAAAAAATATGGCGAAAATATATCAGATAATCTTGACGATAATTTTTCAAGGATTTGTGAAATTTATTTTACAGATAGAAATAAATTTAATAGTATTATTTCTGAATTTAATAAATATCCAGAATACAAAGAATCTGAAAGAATATTAAATTTACGAAATGATATGAAATACAAATATTTTCAACAGCTCATTAAATATATAGAAATCATAAATAACGATAGAAAAAGTTTATTTTCAAATGAATACAATAAAAGGATGAATTTTTTAGCAGATAAAGGATATTTTATATTCCATTATCAATTTCCAGATGAATACATAACAAAAATTGAAGATAATAAATTAGAAGATTATTTGATTGAAATTTATACCCAAAACAATTGTTATCTAATCAGGTATGTTTTTAGTGAAATATTTGAATTAAAAACATTTGATACAAAATTACAAAGCGATAAAATTAATGATTTGAAAGAGGCGGTCAATTGTTTTATCAATAAGTCATACAACCCGTGTGCTAGAACAATGTTTGCACTTTTAGAAAATGAACATTATAAGGCTAGTGAATTTACTGGCATTGTAAGTGGGAAAGAACGCTCCAATAAAATAACAGATTTTATTAAACGGTTAAACATAGAGTATTATGAAAATATGTGGGACAAAATGAATAAATATTACGAGCAGTGCAATTCTTCCACAAAAAATCAAAATAATAATTTAAATAGAAATGATTTAATGCATGGTGGTTATGCGTATAATGCTACCAATAAAGATTGTTTAAAATTAATACTACTTTATATCAATATGAAAATTATTAGATATATTTTAAATAACTTTAATCTATTTTTAGAAGAGATTACACAAGATGCAAAATTATACAAATTTATTGTAACAAAGGAGAATTAACAATGAAAAAAGCTGTTATATATGCAAGATATTCTAGCGATAGTCAAACAGAGCAAAGCATTGATGGACAATTAAGAGTTTGCAAAGAATACGCTGAAAAGAATGGGTATGAAATTGTTGCTGAATATATCGACAGGGCTATGACTGGCACAAACGATAATCGCCCAGACTTTCAACGAATGATTAAAGACAGCTTTAACAAAAAATGGGAGTATGTTCTTGTATATAAATTTGACAGATTTTCAAGAGATAAATATCAATCAACTTTGCACAAGCACACTTTAAAACAAAATGGTGTTAAGGTTATTTCGGCAATGGAAAATATTCCTGATACACCCGAAGGCATAATACTTGAGAGTTTACTTGAAGGCATGAACCAATACTATTCTGCCGAACTTTCTCAAAAGGTTAAGCGTGGTTTAAAAGAAAGCAGAATTAAAGGCTTGTTGACTGGTGGTCCAACTCCTTATGGCTACAATGTAAAAGACAAAAAAGTTAGCATAAATGAAGAACAAGCAAACATTGTTCGTGAGTATATGTTTAATCAATATTATAGTGGCAAGCGAATTAAAGATATTGTTGCTTTACTCGCTGAAAAAGGAATTAAAAATACTTATGGTAAACCTTGGACAATAAATATGGTTTCAAGAGTTTTGAGAAATACAAACTATAAAGGCTGTGTTTATGCTGACAACACCTGCTACACAAATATTTTTCCCGCAATTGTTAGCGAAGAAGTGTTTGATGAAGTTAATGCTCGTTTAAAAGTCGCAAAACGCACTTCTGCACACTTTAAGACCGATGTCAATTATCTTTTAAGTGGTAAACTCATTTGTGGCAAATGTGGTGGTTTAATGACTGGAGATAGTGGCAAAGGCAAAATGGGCAAGATTTACAACTACTACAAATGCTTTACAAAGAAAAAGAATAAAGACCTTTGCGATAAAAAGTCTATTTCACAAGAATATATTGAAAATATAGTTTTGCTAGCCACAAAAGAATTTTTAAATCAAACTGATTTGAATGAACTTTCAATTTGTCTTGCAGATACATACAACAAAAGCATTGAAAAAGATAAAGTTTTGGAAAGTTTGAAAAAACAATTGCAAGAAAATAACAAAAAACTTGCAAACTTTGTTCGTGCAATAGAAAATGGAATTTTTAACAACACAACAAACGAAAGAATGAAAGAACTTGAAATAGCAAATAAAGACTTACAAGAAAAAATAACAAGCCGAGAAATGCTTGTTATTAAACCACTTGATAAAAATGTTATTTATTCATTCTTGTGTTCGTTTAAAGATATTGACCTAACAGACCAACTTGCTTGCCAGCGACTTGTTGATATGTTTATAAACAAAGTTATTCTTTACGATAAATATTGCGAGATTTATTTCAACACTAATGGCGATAAGTCTAAACAACTTAAACTTAAAGAACAACCAGACATTGATAGTGAAATTTTGTTTGAAAGCAAGAAAAAAGAGCAATCTAAACTAAAAAGTTCGGATTACTCTCTAATGGCGGAGAGTGAGAGATTCGAACTCTCGCGGCCTTTTACAACCCTACTCCCTTAGCAGGGGAGCCTCTTCGACCTCTTGAGTAACTCTCCAAACCATGCAAATATATTTGCGGTATTATAATACCACATTCTTATTTGCATTGTCAACATATTTATCATAACTGATTTTTAAGAATTCACAAACTTTAGATTCTTTCCATATTAAGTGTATATATTTATGTTTTTATAACTATTAAAATTCTTCGTTATACACTTCGAAGTATGATTTTGGATGGTTACATACAGGGCATACTTCTGGAGCAGAATCACCAACATGAATATGCCCACAATTTCTACATATCCACATTTTCTTTTCGGACTTTTTAAACACTTTCCCTTCTTTTACCAATTCAGCAAGTTTGTTATATCTTTCCTCATGTCTCTTTTCTATTGCAGCTACACCTTCAAACTTTCTAGCTATTACATCAAATCCTTCTTCTCTTGCTTCTTCAGCCATCTTTTTATACATAGCTGTCCATTCTCCATGTTCACCAGCTGCAGCATCAAGCAAATTTGCATATGTGTCAGGTATATTACCATCATGCAATTCTTTGAACCATAATTTTGCATGCTCTTTTTCATTATCTGCTGTTTCTGTAAAAATAGCTGCTATTTGTTCAAATCCATCTTTCTTTGCTTTTGATGCATAGAATGTATATTTGTTTCTAGCTTGGCTTTCGCCAGCAAATGCATCCATAAGATTTTTCTCTGTTTTTGTTCCTTTCAAACTTTTCATTATATACCTCCATTAATAGTTTCACTATATTATATAGAATCAGTCAAACATCTGTCAATCTTTTACTATTAAATTTATTTCCATATTTTTCAATAAGAAACTTATTTTAAAATGTTTCACGTGAAACATTTAACCTGTTAAATTTTTATGTAATTTTGCTAGAAATAAGCAAAATTTAATAGCGCAGTTCGTAATAACATATATATTTGGCAAAAACTTAATAAAAAAATGTTTCACGTGAAACATTTTTTATTTCAAATATTATTTATGTCTTTTATTGTAATTTTGTAAGTCTTGTAATGTCATTTCTTTTTTATTTAACAATTCAAGTAATTCTGCTATTCTATCAAGATCATCTCTCGTATAATAATCAATATAAATTCTGCCTTTACTGTCATTACCGATTGCAGATACCTTTGTAGCAAAAGTTTTTTGCATTTGATTTATCAATTCTTTGAGTTCAAGAGATTGTTCTTCTTTCACTACAACCTTTTTTGTTGGATTTGTATATGCTTTTACCGCTTTTTCAAGGTCTCTTACGCTCAAATTCTTTGAAACAACCATTTGCGCCAGTCTAATTTGCTCTTTTGGATCTTCTATAACAACTAAACACCTGGCATGTCCAGAGGAAATCTTCCCTTTCTCAACCATTTCCATAACATCTGGATAAAGAGATAACAAACGCAATGTATTTGCAACATTTGAACGACTCTTGCCAATTCTGTCAGAAACAGTTTCTTGAGTAAGTCCATATTCATCCATCAATTCTTTAATAGCTTTTGCCGCTTCAATTGGATTCAAATCCTCTCTTTGCAAGTTTTCAATAATACTAATTTCTTTAATCTGTTTATCGGTATAATTCTTAATAACAGCAGGAACAGTCTTAAGTCCACAAATGTTGGCAGCTCTCCATCTTCTTTCGCCAGCGATAATAAGATATTGCCCATCAGGTTGCTGGTTAAGAACTATAGGTTGAACAATCCCATGCACTTTAATTGAGGCTGCGAGTTCATTTAAAGCATCTTGATCAAAATTTTTACGTGGTTGATTTGGATTTGGCTTAATTTTATTTATGTCAATTTCCAAAACGCCAGTATCATTCCCTTTCTTTTGAGTAGTTATGTTTTTATAATTATCATTATTATCAAAAGCTCCAAACAAGGCTTCAAGCCCTCTGCCCAAACCTTTATTATTATTCATCGTTCTCTCCTTTAAACTTAATCTTTCTCAACTTTGAAATCTTTGTAAATGAAGTATTATTTCTTTTCATAATTTCTTCAGCAAGGCTCAAATATGCTTCTGCACCTTTAGAATTAGCATCATACAATGCTACTGGTAATCCATGACTTGGTGCTTCTGCAAGTCTAATATTTCTAGGAATAGTTGTTATATAAACTTTTTTATTGAAAAATTTTATAATTTCATTACTTACTTGGTTAGTAAAGTTTGATCTCTTATCTTTCATCGTCATAACAACACCTTCAATATCCAAATCTGGATTGAGGTGATATTTGATAAGACGAATTGTATTCATAAGTTGAGTAATCCCTTCCATTGAGAAGAATTCACATTGCATAGGAATAAGTACACTGTCTGCTGCAGTCAGTGCATTTACGGTAATAAGTCCCAATGATGGAGGGCAATCAATCAAAATAAAGTCATAACTTACTTTAATTTCATCCAAAATGCGTTTAATAACCTTTTCACGCTGTGGAATTTGTATTAGTTCAACTTCTGCACCAGCCAAATCAACAGTTGAAGGAATTATATACAAATTGTCAACGATAGTAGGCTGAATTACATCTTCATAAGAAGAAGCACCATCAATCAAATCATAAACCGTTTTCAAATCTTTTGTTTTATTTATTCCAACAGCTGTAGTAGCATTACCTTGTGGGTCAATATCCAAAATCAAAATTTTTTTACCCATAAGTGCCATGTATGTAGCAACATTTACGCAGGTTGTCGTCTTTCCAACACCACCTTTTTGATTTGCAAAAGCAATAATTTTTCCCATAATATTTCCCTTTACACAAATTATACATAAAAAAATAAAAAAAATAAAGAAAAAATAAGCAAAATCTATAAATTTTACTTATTTTTAACAATATTTTAAACAATTGGATTTAATTTTGGTTTGTTTTTATCTCTTGGGTATTTTTGTGGAGTATTTTTTATTTTCTTCAAAATCAATATTTCACGCTCAAGTTCTTTTTCTGCAATATAATATTTTTCAATTCTTTCAACTTTTGCACCCAAAATTTCAATTGCTTTTTGAGAATCTTTCAACTCTTCTGCCAATTTTGAAGATTTATATATAATACACACACCACCAACTTTAACAAAAGGAAGCAAATATTCAACCAATGTGTTTAAGGGTGCCACAGCACGAGCGACAGCAACATCAAATTTTTCCCTATTGTTTTTTGCAAAATCTTCCGCTCTTGAATGAACTGCATTTGCACCTTCAATGTTTAATTTTTCAATTACGTCATTCAAAAATCCAATTCTTTTATTCAAAGAATCAACCATAGTAATTTTTAAATCTGGGCGAACAATCTTGAGTGGCAAAGCTGGAAAGCCAGCACCACTTCCTATATCTATTACTGTTGCATTTTGTGGAAAAAACTTTTCTGGCAAAGCACTATCCAAAAAATGTTTAACTGCAACGTCATCTTCTTCTATTATTGCAGTCAGATTCATAACCTTGTTAGTTTCAATAAGCATAGAAAAATATTCTTCAAATTGAACAATTTGAAAATCATTAAGATTAACATTGTATTTTTTAAACAAATCTTTTAAATTTTTCATATTACTTTCTCTTAATCAAAATAGACAATACAGAAACATCAGCAGGGGACACACCAGAAATTCTTGAAGCTTGTCCAAGGTTTAACGGTCTGATTTGAGCAAGCTTTTCTTTTGCTTCTTCTCTCAAACCTTGTGCTTTGGAGTAATCAAAGTCTTCAGGTATAATCTTGCTCTCATTTTTAAGCATCTTTTCTATATCTTCTTGCTGTTGTTTCAAATAGCCTTCATATTTTATTTTAATATTTATCAAATCAAGTAAAAGTTTATCTTCTCCATCAAAGACATGATATGTGTCATTAATTTTAAAAATATCTATATTGTTTCTCTTTAAAATATCACGCAAAAGCATACTTTCTCGTGGTAAATTTTCACCATTTCCTTCAAAGAGTGCTTTCAACTTATCATCAACTTTTACTTTTTCTTGCAATCTTTCTTCAAGTTGTTTTAATTTATCTTTTTTCGCCAAAAATTTTGAATATCTTTCATCATCAACAAGCCCAACTTTTCTTCCTATTTCAGTCAATCTCATATCCGCATTGTCTTGTCTTAAAAGCAAACGATATTCTGCGCGACTTGTCATCATTCTATAGGGTTCATTTGTCCCTTTTGTAACTATATCATCAATCAAGACACCAATATATCCATCGCTTCTTTTCAAAACAAGTTGTCCTTTTCCTTGATTGTAAAGGCTAGCATTTATTCCTGCGATAATACCTTGTGCTGCGGCTTCTTCATATCCGCTAGTTCCGTTGATTTGTCCTGCAAAAAACAATCCTTCAACCATTTTCAATTCCAATGTCGGTTTGAGTTGAGTTGGTTCGATGCAGTCATATTCTATCGCATAAGCATCTCTCATAATCTCCGCATTTTCAAGACCAATAACCGAATTTACCATTTCTTTTTGTATGTCAGCCGGCATTGAAGTGCTAAATCCCTGTAAATACATTTCCTGTGTATCCAAAGATTCTGGTTCCAAAAACAACTGGTGTCTTTCTCTATCAGCAAATCTAACAACTTTTGTTTCAATAGAAGGACAATATCTCGGTCCTATTCCTTTTATCTCTCCAGAAATTGCAGGGGCTTTATCGAGATTGTCTCTTATAATTTTGTGTGTTTCTTTTGTTGTGTAAGTTAAGTAACAGTCTGCTTTGTTCTCAATTTTCTTGTCCGTCATATATGAAAATGGAAAAATGTTTTCATCACCTTTTTGAACTTCCATTTTTTCAAAATTAACACTTCTCGCATGAATTCTAACAGGGGTTCCCGTTTTAAAACGAAGGAGCTTTATTCCAAGAGCCCTCAAACTGTCTGACAAATTTGTGCTTCTTTTAAAACCATTTGGCCCATTTTTTTCTCTGCATGGTCCCACAATAGTTTCACTTTGCAAGTAAACTCCAGTTGCAAACACAACGCTCTTTGCCTGATATTTAAGTCCGAGATGGGTTGTTACAATTTTTTCACCAACACCCGCGATTTTTACACTGTCAACTTCTGCTTGCCTAATAGTTATATTTTTCTCGTTTTCAAGAGTTTTCTTCATCTCCGTATGGTAGAGATTTTTGTCTGCCTGTGCTCTCAAACTTTGCACCGCAGGACCTTTTCCACTGTTCAACATTCTTATTTGGATTGCAGTCTTATCAGCGTTTTTCCCCATTTCTCCGCCCAAAGCATCAACTTCTGAAACAAGTTGACCTTTTGCTGTTCCACCAATGGAAGGGTTGCACGCCAAAAATGCAATAGAGTCGAGACTTATTGTCAAAAGCAAAGTCTTGTTTCCTGTGCGTGCCAAAGCCAATGCCGCCTCACAGCCAGCATGTCCCGCACCAATAACTATTGAATCAAATTTTTCTATATCTGTTTTCATATCCTTTCTCTAAATTATTTCCCAAGACAAAATTTTGAAAAAATCAAATTTATTATGTCCTCATTTTCTGTGTTTCCGGTAATTTTTCCAAGCGTTAACCACACTTTTTTTACCATCATTGACACTACATCTAATGTCAAATTTTCGCTTGACAATATTTCTTCAAGCAAAACTTTTGCGTCTTTCAAAATTGTTACATGTCTTTCATTTGTCAACACAAGAGCATTGGTATCAATGTTTTGCTCAATAACCATATCAACAATCTTTTGCTTAAGATTTGTTATATTTTTGTTCGTCAATGCAGAAACTTCAATTTCATTTTCTTTGCGTCCTATAAGTCTTTTTTTATCTGTTTTGTTTATGATAGTAATTACTTTTTTTTCAGCAAGCATGGTTTCAATCTCTTTATCCTCTTGGTTTTCTTTCTCGCTACCATCCAAAACAAACAAAACAATATCTGCATTCGCAAGACTTTCTTTACTTTTCTCAATGCCAATACTTTCAACAACATCTTCAGTTTCTCTTATTCCTGCGGTGTCAATGAGGTTTATTTTGATACCATCATATAAAAAACTTTCAGTGATGCTGTCACGGGTTGTTCCTTTAATGTCAGTTACAATTGCACGATTTTCACCAAGAAGAGCATTCATAATGCTACTCTTCCCAACATTGGTTTTCCCTACAAGTGCGACATTTATGCCATTCTTTAAATATTTTGCACTTTGAGAATCATTCAAGATTTCATCAATTTGCATCTCAATTTCTTTTAAAGTTTTTTTGATATCAGATTTAAGTTTTGCTTCTTCCGTTTCGTCAGGATAGTCCATTCCAACTTCCATTTCCGCCAAAAGAGTTTTCAATTTTTCTTGTTCGGTCAAAATTTTTTCTGCAAGCTTGCCGTTTGTTATCTGCAAACTGCTTTTGAGTTCTCCTTCAGTCTCTGCATTGATTTCCCCAATAATTGCTTCTGCCTTATCCAAAGTGATTTTTCCATTCAAAAATGCACGTTTTGAATATTCCCCAGGTTCAGCCAATCTTGCACCATGTTTCAAACACTCTTCAACAACTTTTTGTGCAAGCAAAACTCCACCATGGATTTGAAATTCGACAATATCCTCTCCAGTGTAAGAAAATGGTGCTTTAAAATACACCATCAAGCACTCTTCAAAAGTTTCATCTTCCAACTTCAGTTTCCCAAAATACATAAATCTAGGCTTTATGTTTTCAGTGCTTAAATTTTGCGCAGAAAAAAGTTGGAGGGCAATTTTCAAACTGTCTTGTCCACTTATTCTTACGATTGATATAGCACCTCTTCCAAGAGGAGTTGAAATTGAAACTATGCTATCTTCTTTCATGTTGAATATTATAACAAAAACAATAGAAAAAATCAAACATGATTTATGCTTGATTTTTATTTGTTTTTATTCTCTTTTTAGATGGCTAGTCTCTGTCTTTATATTCTCTTGGGAAAACCATAAGATATCTACGAGGTTCTTCGCCTTTGCTCAAAGTTGTCACTCTGTCATCATCTTGAAGTGCAGTGTGAATAATTTTTCTTTCACTTGCATCCATAGGTTCAAATTTGTAATATCTTCCACTTTTTGCCACCTTGTCTGCGATTCTTTTTGCAAGAGCCGTCAGAGATTCTTTTCTCTTTTCACGATAGTTTTCAATATCCAAAACGACTCTCTTTTTTCCTTCTGATTTGCAAACCAAAGACATAAGGTATGACAATGAAAGCATACATTCTCCGTGGTGACCAATCAAATCATTCAAGTTTTCGCCACTCAAATGATAACGAACAAATCTTTCGTCTTCTGTTTTTTCAACAGTTCCTTCGAGCTTCAAAGATTTCAAAACGCCTTGTAAAAATTCTTCCACGGTCAATTTTCTTTCTTGCTTTTCTTTTGTTTTGTTTTCTTCTTTCACAGCAGGAGTTGACACAATGTATTCTTCATCTGTAAAAATTTTTACTCCACCGTTTTTCTTCTCTGGCATAGCCTCAACTTTTTCGATTTTTTGTTTTACAAAAACTTCCGCAAAATCCTCATCGGCTGGTTCTTCTTTTGTAAGTTCTTCTCTAAATTTTTCTCTCTTTTCATACTTGTCCAAAGCGTCTTCTGAAATTGAAACCAAAACTTTCGCTTTTTTCAAAAAGCCACCTTCACTCAAAATTTTAATATCAACATCTTCTCTTGATGCTTTAAGTTCCAACAATGCATTGTTGATTGCTTGTTCGATATTTTTCCCTGTTCCTTCACATGAGCGCATTATTATATTCTCCTTTTTCATATATACTTTAGCACATTTACCAAAAAATCTCAACAGTTTTATTCAAAATGCAAAAACAAAAACTTACAAATGTCGCATATAAAATATATAATAGCAAATTTCTTGTTATTAAAAAAATTTTATGTTAAAATAGTTCGCAATAAAGGGGGACATATGATTATCACAATCACTGGCATGCCTTGCAGTGGAAAGTCCAGTATAGCAAAAATGATTGCAGAAAAACATGGTTTTCGCAGAATAGGTGTGGGCGACATGTTTAAAGACGAAGCCAAAAGTAGAGGATTAAGTGCAGAAGAATTTAATGCATTGTGTATGAAAGACCCTTCTTATGATTTTTTTATAGACAATAAAACTGCAGAACTTGGAAAAGAACTTGAGGGGCAAAAAATAATTTTTGACAGCCGTCTAGCTTGGCATTTTGTTCCAAAATCATACAAGGTTTATGTCAATCTGCAGGACGAAAAAGTGCTTGTCGAACGAATGCTTTGCTCCGACAGGGAAGGGAAAGAAAAATTTACTTCAGCAGAAGAAGTCAAACGATCTGTTTTAAATCGACAAAGACTTGAAGATGAAAGATACAAAAAGATTTATGGCGTTGATATTTCAAACCCACGAAACTATGATTTGGTAATTGACAGTTCTTATAAAACGGTTGAAACCTTGGCTGACGAAATTTGGAAAGAATATCAAAAGTTCTGCGAAAAGCAAAAAGCATAACAATCTTTTTGCTTTTTCAAGAAATTTATAAAAAATGCTTGCAAAAACAAAAAAAATATGTATAATAAATAGCACGTGGAGAGTTGGCTGAGCGGTCGAAAGCGGCGGTCTTGAAAACCGTTGAGGTTAACAGCCTCCTGGGGTTCGAATCCCTAACTCTCCGCCATAAGTGAATCATACGAAACGGGTCAAAGGATTTGTTTCGTATTTTTATTTATGTAATCACTTTGGAATCATATTGATTTTAAAAACCAAAAACCATGATAAGGAGGAATTATGGCACTACATCATATTTTACCTAAATTTATATTAAGAGGCTTTTGTATCAATCCAAACGAGAATAAAAATAATCAAGAAATTATGATATATGATAGAAAATCTGGGATCTTAAATAAAGAAAAAATTAACACAGCTTATTCAAAAGAAAATTTTAATTCCACAAAAATAGAAACACTTCTCTGTAAAAATTATGAAAATGATGTAGCAAGATTGTTTCAAAGAATAAAAAAAAGAGCTACCGATAATGAAAAAGATGTTATGTTATCTAACAAAGAATATAAATTATTGTTTAGATTTTTTACTATTATGTGGCGCAGAAATGATATACACATGATTAATAGCAAAAAAATGATAGTTGAATTCGAAAGCATTTTTAGTAATATATTGGGAAACGATTACAATAAAATTAAAACTGAACAATATAAGAATGATTCTCTTCCTGAATATTTTGAAAAAAATGAAGATATAATAAGAGATGTTTTATATGATAAACTTATATTAGATACAACGGATAATGATCCTACAGTATTAAAAACTATTACGAATTATTATCCTATTATTGTTTATAATACATCAAATATACACTTTGTTTTGCATAACACATATAGTACATTAAACTATTACATTCCTGAAGACCGCATGGTGAGTTTTCTAGATATTCCTAGAACGATTATCGAACCTATTTCAAATAATACTTGCATATTTTTAATATTACGTGAAAATAAAATTGATCTGACTAACAAAGCATTTAAATTAAAAATTGAACGATTGAGTGAAGATGAGTTAATTAAACAATTTTTCATTGATAACTATATCACACCACAAGCAACAAGTTTTGTTGTTGATGATACAAATCTTAAATATGTGAAATAAAAACAAATTGATCACAATTTGTTCAATCCTCTATTAGGAGAACTGAGGTCAAATATATGTATTTAGATGATAAATTAAAAATTGCACTACAAGTCAATTTGTTTTATAAATTATCAATAACAACACTATGATCGAATTATATAAATAATCAACATTTGAAGAATTAAAAGCAACTTCTTGCTATAAAGGAGTTAAAGAACCTTTAAATAATAAAATCAAAAATTTTCTATTGTTAAGCGAAATCATGAGTGAGTTGAATAACTATATAATTAATCAAATAGTAATAGAATAATAATAAACAAAAATTTATTTAAAGTTTACCGCAAACTAGCACTCAAATATCTCCACCAGTATATTATTCAATACAAACTTGCAAAAACATTGGATTGTTTTTTTATTTAAAAAATTTTCTTGACAAATGAGGTTCTATGTCATATAATGTGAACAAATCAAACAGGAGGAAATATGTTTAGATTGTTTAATAATAACAACAATAATAATTCAAACGCATATTATATGGGTTTCATTTTTGTTGTTGAAAACATCTAATCACTTTTAAATTCGATTTTATCAACACTCTCTTGAAACTCAAGAGGGTGTTTTTTATTACTATGTTTGGTTTTAAAGATACACCCACAAAGTGTATCTTTTTTATTTGGAGGTTAATATGAAAAAACTTAATGCCGTAGCTGGCGAAGATGATAATAATATTTTAAATGGTTTTGATAATTCCCCATAAAGAAAAATTATCCACTAGTTTATCTAGACAAATTTATTTGATTTAAGGAGAAAAACAATGAAATTTATAAAAGAAAAATACACTGAAATTAGTATTTTAGAAAAACAAAAATATATAAAACTTATCAAAGACAAATTTGAAAGAGAACTCGCAAAAGCACTAGATCTTGTCAGAATCTCTGCTCCTTTGTTGGTAACAAAAGAATCTGGGCTTCAAGACGATTTGAGTGGAGTTGAAAGAAAAGTTTCTTTTGACATCTTGAAAGATGGAAGAGAACTCGAAATTGTGCAAAGTCTTGCAAAATGGAAAAGATATGCTCTTAAAAAATATGGTTTCAAACCACACAAAGGACTATACACGGACATGACTGCGATAAGAAGAGATGACAAAATGGACGAAACACATTCTATTTATGTAGACCAATGGGATTGGGAGAAAATCATATTGAAAAAAGATAGAACACTTGCTTGTTTGGAAGAAACAGTAAAATCAATAGTTGGAGCGATTATCAAAACAAGTGATTATTTAAAAACAAAAGGATTTGATGGTGTTAAATTATGCCCCGAAGTTTATTTCATCACTAGTCAACAACTTTTAGATCTTTATCCAACACTGTCAGCCAAAGAACGTGAACATGAAATCACAAAGAAATATAAAACCGTTTTCATAATGCAAATTGGAGATAAACTCAGCGATGGACAACCACATGACCTTCGTGCACCTGACTATGACGATTGGACTCTTGACGGAGACTTATTGTTTTATCATGAAGTGCTTGATATAGCCCTTGAGATTTCAAGTATGGGTATCAGAGTTGACAAACAAAGCCTTCTTTCTCAACTTGAAAAAGCTGGAAAACAAGAACGCTTGCAATATGATTTTCACAAATCAATTGTTGATGAAAGTTTGCCTTTGACAATAGGAGGGGGAATTGGACAAAGCCGTTTGTGTCAGTTGTTACTAGCAAGAGCTCACATTGGAGAAGTTCAAGCATCATATTGGGACAAAGACACCATTCAAGAATGTGAAAAACTTGGCATTGAATTAAAAGTAGCAGAAATTGTTGCTACTTTTTTTTACTTTAATCAGTCAAATAGAATGTACATGTCGAAAGTTTTTTTCTCTTTATTTTTAAAACTTTTCCATTCTGCATCTTGAGTGCATAACCATCAGAATAAGGACACTTATCACAACCTACTCCAAGATCACATTTGAAAGGACAATGTCTCAAAGTCATGTAAGGGAAATTTGTTTTTGCTACAAAACAATCCTCTGCACAAATTACTGGCAAACCAAGATAAGAAACTGTGGTTTTGTTGAAAACATTTAGTCCTCCGCCAGCAATTTTTTCACACTCAAAATCAAGACAATAAAGATTGTTTACTATGACAGGTATATTATTTTTCTCAACTATATTTTGAAGTTTTGCTATATCTTTTTTCAGAGCGAAATTTGGCAAATCAAGATACATCTTTCTATTTTCTTTTTTACATATTTCTCTAAATGCCAAAATATCTCGTTCGTCATAAATCTCAGGGGAATAAATGACATTTTTATGGGCAAATTTTCGCACTCTTTCTGCAATTTCAAAATCGCCAAATATCTCCACATTTTCTGTTTCTAAAGAAATGTTTTTTAGTTTCAAATTGTGCTTTTCATTGTTTAAAACAAACAATTTTAAAGTTGTATAGAAATTTCTTCTAAACTCATTTAATATTGATTTTGATACAAAAACACCATCGGTTTCAAAAGAAATTTGTGGACAAAAATATTCATTCTTCTCAAAACATTTTTCAATGTCACTTTGTTGCATTGGTTGAGATTTTGCTTTTTCCAACACCTCTCCCTTGAATAATATTTTTTGTCCCAGTATTTCAGTCTCGGCATAAAGTTTTTTGCCAGCAAATGCTTTCACCACAATATCCAAACTTGCATTCTTTGAATATTTTAAAATGGTTTGCTCCAAATCAAAATCAGAAATCAAATTAACAAAATTGTCTTTTCCTGCTTTTTGAGTGGTGGTTGTTACATACAAATTTTTGCCAACTTTTTTCAAATCAAAAAGTGCAATTGTGCTCACTTCTTCTTTTTGCTTATTGAAAAGTTTTATTGATGATTTTTGAGACAATTCTTTGTTTGAACTAAAGAAAACCTCATTAAACTTCTTGCCAATTTTCACTGCTGTTACCTTTCCAATTTCAACCCCAATGTGATTGTTGTAATGGGAAATGATTTTTCCGTTTCCGTCAAAATAACCAGCCGTATATTCTCTGTTGAAAGCAAGTTTTAAATCATCTTGATTTGTTTTTTCTCCTTTCAATGCTTGAGCATATTGTTTTGTTGTCATTGCAACATAAAAAGGTCTTCTTGCACGACCCTCAATTTTCAAAACATCAACACCAGCATTTTTCAAATCATCAAGTCTTTGTAACATATTGAAATCTTTTGCACTAAGAAGATAACCGGATTTCAAAGTTTTTCCATTCTTTTGCAATTCATATGGAAGGCGACAAAGTTGTTTGCATTTCCCACGATTTCCACTCGCATCACAAAGATAAGAACTCAAATAACAGTTTCCAGAAAAGCAAACGCAAAGTGCACCTTGTGCAAAGTATTCTATTTCAACTTTTGTGTTTTCTCTTATTCTTTTGATTTCGTCAAGCGGGGTTTCTCTTGCGAGAACAACTCTTTTAAATCCCAACTTTTCCGCTTGTTTGACTCCTTCTAGATTGTGAAGCCCCATTTGTGTGCTTGCATGAATTTCGATTTCAGGGTAAAATTTATGGAGCAAATATGCCAATCCTAAATCCTGCACAATGAAACTGTCAACACCTTTATTATAAGCTTTTACAACAATTTCCACTGCACGAGAAAGTTCATCATCCCGAAACAATATGTTTACTGCAAGGTTTATTTTGACATTGTTAATGTGTGCAAAAAACACAACTTCATCAAGGTCTTCCACAGAAAATCCTTCTATATTGTTTCTGGCGTTGAAATCCTTGACACCGAGATACACTTCATCAGCACCATAATAAACAGCCATTTTCAAGCTTTCAAAATTTCCAACAGGAGACAAAATTTTCATGATTTAAGTATAACATCTTTTGTTTAAAAAGTGAAGAGAAAACTTGTTTCTATTGATTTTCGTATAAAGATTTTATTGTTTCTTTATAATTCTCTCTGCTTGCAAGAATCACTCTGTAATCATCATATCTTTCACAAACAAAAATTTTTGCAAAATCATCACACATTTTATAGCATATATAACTGGATGAATTTTTATTGGTTTGAGAAATTTCTGTTCCTTGATTTTGAGGTTCAAAGATGGATTTGACACAAAGTTTTGTTTTTGTGTCATTCAAAATTTTTGCACATTCGGCATGCACCACATTTGCATCCATCGCCGTCATAAATTCCAAATCATGATACGAAAGTGTTTTAATTGGTTTTGCTTTTAAAATGTTTGGATTGACTCCAAAAATCCCTTCAACATCCGTCCAGTTTTCATAAATGGTTGCATTTGAGAGAGCGGCACAAAAAGCACCCGATACATCACCACCACCACGAGAAAAAAGTTTTATCCGTCCGTTTCTACAAAAATAAAACCCAGGCACAGTAATACGCTTATATTTGTTTAAATAATATTCCAATCTTTCTTTTGATTTCTGAAAATCTATTTTCTCTCCGTCAAAAAACAAGATTTTCTCTGCGGGAACAAACTTTATGTTTAGATATTTTGCCATGATAAAAGTCGTAAAATATTCTCCACGAGACAATAATTTTTCTTTGTCATTCGTCTTTAAATATTCGTCAAATGTTTTGTTGAGATGGCGAATTATATTGAATTTCACTCCGGTCGTTTTCAACAACTTCTCAAACTTTCCCAAAATTTTCTCTTTCGTCTTTTCTCTGTTCTCTTCATCAGCAAACTTAATCAAGAGATCTGTCATTTTCGTGTCCTGCTTGTTTTCTTTTCCAATGGCAGAAAACACAAAAACTTTTCTTTCTTTTGATTCTTCCAAAAGGGTTTTTATATTTTTTATAGCAGTAGGATATGCTGTGCAAGTTCCACCAAATTTGCAAACTATCATTTCTTTTCTCTCAAAAACATTTCCAAAATTTGCACTCCATTTTGTGCCGCACCTTTACGCAGGTTGTCAGAACAAACAAAAATATCAAATTTATTCTTTTCAAAACTATTTCTTATTCTTCCAACCAAAACATCGTCTTTCCCTTTTGTCTTAAACGGCATTGGAAAATCTGGTGCATTGTCCATCACTGTGACACCATGTGTGTTCTTCAAAGTGTCAATTATCTCTTGCAAAGTCGCATCACATTTTGTCTTGAAATGAATTGACAAGCTGTGGCAAACTGTTATTGGCACGCGCACACAAGTAGCTGCAATCTTTATTTCTGAATCACCCAAAATTTTTCTTGTTTCAAACAACATCTTGTTCTCTTCTGTTGAATTTCCGTATTCGTCAATCGTTCCAATCTGCGGAATAAGGTTATCATATATTGGAAAAACAAAAGACTTCAATTTTTCTTGTTTTTTCGTTTTTATATCATCAAGTGCAACTTTTCCTGCTCCACTTACAGCTTGATAGGTCGAATAAACTATCTCTTCAAGTCCAAATTTTTTGTGAATCTCATAAAGAGCCATCACTCCAGCAGCAGTCGAACAATTTGGATTGCATATCAAATTTCCTTTTGCTTCTTGAAAATTTATTTCTGGCACTATCAATGGAAATTCCTTGCGATATAAAGATGAAAAATCAATAACTTTCGCTCCGTTTTTCAAAAACTTTGAAACATATTTACCAGACACTTCTTCTCTGGTGCAAAACAGGGCATAGTCAAATTTGGTCTTTTTAAACGTTTGGTCAGACAAACTTTTTGTTATGTATTTTTTTCTTCCAATATACAGTGGCAATCCATCATTATCCTTTGATGCAAAAAGGAAAAAATTGTTTTTGTCAAGATTTCGTTCTTTCAATATTTTAAGCACAGTGCGTCCAACTATTCCAGACGCACCAATTATTGCAATGTTTTTTCTCACGTTTTCACCTCACAACTTTTTATATGAATCTAAAAAAATTGTTGTTATAAAAATTTTCTCTTAACACTTCCTCTTTTGTCATCATAAAAATTTCTGTAAGGAGAATTTATATGAAAATACCAGTAGGCGTAGTGGGTTATGGTAATTTGGGAAGGAGCGTTGTTGAAAACTTGCAAAATGACAAAACTTTTCAACTTGAAGCAGTTTTTTCAAGAAGAGATTTGCCAATAGCAACAAGTTATTCTGACATCTTGAAATTTAAAGACAAAATAGAACTTTTGTTCGTGTGCGGTGGCTCGCAAAATGAATTGGAGGAACAAACAAACTTTCTTATCAAACGTTTCAATTTGATTGAAAGTTATGACAACCACAACCGACTCAAATCACACATTCAGGATTTGGATTTGGCAGCAAAAGGACATCAAAAAATTGCACTTTGTTCTTTTGGCTGGGATCCAGGACTTTTTAGTTTGATGCGCGGACTCTTTGATAGTCTCGGTCAAAATCCATATTCATTTTGGGGCAAAGGATTAAGTCAAGGACACACACAAGCAATCAAAAATATTGATGGTGTCATTGATGGACTGCAATTTACTTTGCCAAACAAGGACATTATTGCCAAAATCAAAAATGGAGAGAGTGTCAAAGTTTCAAAGGATTTTCATAAGCGACTGTGCTATGTCGTTTGTTCAAAAGAAAAAAGAGCAGAGATAGAACACAAAATCAAAAGCATGCCAGATTACTTTTTAGGATATGAGACAGAAGTAAAATTTGTTTCTCAAGAGAGTTTGGATAAACTCAAATCATTTGCTCACAAAGGGCAAGTTTTAACATCGAATAACACAATGAATTTCTCGTTAAATCTTCCGTCAAATCCAAAATTTACAGCAAATGTTATGACCACATTTGCAAGAGCTTATCCAAAATTGAAAGAAGAAAAAAAGTTTGGTGCACACGATATTTTTGACATTCCTATGAAATATGTTTTGAAAGAAGAACCATACAGATATCTCTAAAATCAAAGGAGTTTTTATGAAAATATTATTGATAGGCTCACTCGGGAAAATGGGCAAAACAATCGCAGAAAGCGTTTCAAATACTGATGATGAAATTGTCGCAGGTATAGACATAACAAGTGTTTATGAAAATGGTTTTGAAACCTATGATACCATTCCAAAGACACTTGCACATATAGATGCAATAATAGATTTTTCAACAGCACAATCACGACTGAAACTGATTGAATTTGCTCACCACAACAAAATTCCATATGGACTTTTTTCTACTGTAATATCAAAACAGGACGAAGAAGGTTTAAAAAATTTATCAAAAACTGTGCCTGTGTTAAAATGCAAAAATTCAAGTCTCGGCATAAATTTGTTTTATTTAATTCTTAAAGATATCTGTCCAAAACTTAAAACTGCGGATGCGGTTTTGACAGAATATCATCACAAACAAAAACTCGACAGTCCAAGCGGAACAGCAAAAGAAATTGAAAGGATTTTAATCTCAAACAATGTCAAATTTTCAACATCCGCATTTCGAGTAGGAAACGAAAAAGGATTTCATAAACTCCAATTTTTCTTTGGAGATGAAATCCTTGAAATAAGCCACAGAGCAAACTCTCGCAAAGTCTTTGCGGATGGAGCTCTTGATGCAATGCACAAACTTTTGTCAAAACCTGCTGGGCTTTATGAAAGTATCTTGGATTTGTAAAAAAACAAATCTAAAAGTTTTGCTTAAAATTGCTTTTTTATGTCTCTCAATGTTTGAAAATTATTATTTATCAAACCACTTTTCTTTGGAGCAAAGTTCAAAAACTTTTTTGACTTTGCTTTTGTTTTTGTTTGAGAGTTTGACAAGCGGCAGTCTCACATCTTCACTCATTCCTGCACACAACGACATAAAGTATTTTACCGGCACTGGATTGGTTTCACAAAAAAGCACATCATCGATTTTAAATAATTTTCTTTGCAATTCTAAAGCACTTTCAATTTCCCCTGCCCTTGTCAAATCATAGACCTTTTGAATCTTATCAGCAAAAATATTGGCTGTAACACTCACAGCACCGCTTCCGCCAAGGCAATAAAAGACAAAATTCAAAGCATCTTCTCCACTGTAAACTGCAATTTTATTTTTGCAAATCTCACACAACTTTGAAATTCTCGCAATGTCAGTTGTGCTTTCTTTTATTCCGTAAACATATTGATTTGTTTCAATAATCTTTTTTACCGTGTCAAGTTCTATCATCAATCCAGTTCTTGATGGCACATTATACATAATCATTGGAAATTTCAATTTTGCCAAGTTTTGATAATACTTCACAAGTCCTGTTTGAGTTGTTTTGTTGTAATAAGGAGTAACCACAAGCGCAGCGTCTGCTCCAAGTTTTTTTGCCATCTTGGTATATCTTTTGCACACTTCAAAATTGTTGTTTCCTGTTCCTATAATCAATTTTGCCTTTCCAAAAGTGAGTTTTCTGCAAAACTTTATAATCTGTTCTCTTTCTGTTTCGGAGATTGTCGTTCCTTCTCCGGTTGTTGCCAAAACAACAATCGCTTTTGCTCCTTTATGCAAATCGTTATCTATGATTTTCTTCAAATTCTCAAAATCAATTTCTTTGTCTTTAAATGGAGTAACAAGTGCTACTCCGCATCCTTCAAATACACTTTTCATGTTCACCTCTTTTTGTAATATATATTCAAAAACAAATATGCTTGCTATTCGATTTGTTTTTGCGACAATTTCTACACAAAAGCACAAAATGTATCGTCTTTGTTTGACTTTTAATCTAAATATAGTTTAAATTATTATTATAAGAAAGGGAGGATATATGAATAAAAAATACGAGCCACTTTTCACACCATGGAAAGTTGGAAATTGTGAAATCAAAAACAGAATTGTTGTTTGTCCTATGGGCGGAACATCTTTGTTTGGTTGGATGGAACCTCATCACTTTGACAAAGATGCTGCCGATTTCTTTATGGACATTGCAAAACACGATGCAGGACTTATCATTCCTGGAATCGCACCAATCAGAAACATGATTGGAAACCGCTGGCTCTACAAAGCAAAAGGGGCTTTTAGAAAACTTAAACCATACATGGACGAACTACACAAAACAGGAGCAAAATTGTTTGTTCAACTCACCGCTGGCTTTGGTCGTTCTTTCTCAATTCCAAATTCTCTCGCACCTGTTGCAAAGAAAAAGTTTTTGAGAGGTATTCTCAAACCAATCATTGACATCGACCGCCTCTGTGCTTCCCCAAGCGTGTTGCCTTCTCGTTGGCTTGAAGGATTCTCTTGCAGAAGTTTGACAAAAAAAGAAATTGAAGAAATGGTTGAAGGTTTTGCAAAAATAGCAAAGATGTGCAAAGATGCCGGAGTTGACGGTGTCGAAATCCATGCAGTGCATGAAGGTTATTTGCTTGACCAATTTACACTTTCTTATACAAACCAAAGAGAAGATGAATATGGCGGAAGTTTTGAAAACAGATATCGCTTTGCGACAGATATTGTAAAAGCAATCAAAAAGGCATGTGGAAAAGATTATCCAGTTTCACTTCGTTATTCAGCAGTAAGCAAAACAAAAGGATTTTGTGAGGGTGCAGTTCCTGGAGAAGAATATGTTGAAGTTGGCAGAGATATGGAAGAAAGTGAAAAAGCAGCAAAATATCTTCAAGATGCTGGTTATGATATGCTCAACACAGACAACGGAACTTACGATGCTTGGTATTGGGCTCACCCACCAGAATACATGCCACAAAACTGTAACTTGGAAGATGTTGCACACATCAAAAAATTTGTTGATATTCCTGTTGTTTGCGCTGGCCGTATGGATCCAGAAACAGCTGCAAAAGCAATCAAATCAAAACAAATTGATGGAATGGGCGTAGCAAGACAATTCTTGACAGACAATCACTGGGTAACAAAACTCAAAGAAGACAGAATTGAAGATATTATGCCTTGCATTTGTTGTCATAATGGTTGTTTCCCAATGGCACACTACAAAGGAGTGGCTTGTGACGCAACAATGGAAGACTCTTCACATATGGCAAGATGTGCTCTTAACCCAATGACTATGGATGGCGGAAAATATGATTTCAAACCAGCCAAAAAACAAAAAACAATCGCTATCATCGGTGGAGGTATCGGCGGAATGGAAGTTGCAAGAGTTGCAACAATGCGTGGACACAAGGTTACAATTTATGAAAAGAGTGACCACCTTGGCGGTGTGTTTGTTCCTGCCGCTGCACCATCATTCAAAGAAAAAGACAAACAACTTCTTGCTTGGTATAACAGACAAATGAAAAACATGGGCATCGAAATCAAATTCAACACCGAAATCACGGATATAACAAAACTTGATGCTGACGAAATTGTTGTTGCAACTGGTTCAAGCACAAGAAAACTCCGCATGAAAGGTGCAGAACGCTGTATTGATGCCATTGATTATCTTTCTGGAAAAGAAGTTGGCGAGACTGTTGCCATTGTTGGTGGCGGACTTACTGGATGTGAAATCGCATACGATTTGATTTTGAAAGGAAAAAAACCAATCATCATTGAAACAAAAAATGATTTGATGGCAGTAAGTGGTTTGTGTCTTGCAAACTCATCATATTTGAGAGATTATTTCAAATATAAAAACATTCCTGTTTATCTTGAAAGCAAATTGGTAGGTATCACACCAAAGAAAATTGAAATCGAAACAAAAGATGGCAAGAAACATTCTGTTTCCGCAGATTCAATCATCACTGCAATCGGTTACAACCCAAACCCTATCGCAAAAGCATCAAAAAACGTCCACATTGTCGGAGATGCTTTGAGAGTAGGAAATTTGAGAACGGTAATTTGGCGTGCTTGGGATGTTGCATGCAAATTATAATTTAAGATTAAGGCATCTCTTTTGAGATGTCTTTCTTTTTAAACAAAAGACAATACAACACAATAAACATCACATTCAAAACAAGGAGAAAATTTATGTTTGGTGCAATAATAGGAGATTTGGCGGGTTCGGTTTATGAATATGAACAAACTCAAAATTGTCATTCAGTAAAAATGAAAAACATAATAGAAGAGAATGCTTTTTTCAGCGACGACACAATTCTTACCATTGCAATCGCTGATGCTATTTTGACAAAAAAAGATTATGGTAATAACCTTAAAAAATATGCATTGGAATATCAAGATTACTCTCCAAATTTCAAACCATATTTCAAAACGCCATTTTCTCCCAACTTTACAAAATGGGCACAAGGCGATTTTGTTGGAAACAGTGCAGGAAACGGAGCAATGATGAGAATCTCTCCAATCGGATTTTGGTTTGGAAATGAAAAAGAAATAGAAGAACAAGTTCGTCTTGCAACAAGTCCTTCTCACAACTGCCCAGAATCTATCTCTAGTGCAACAACCATTGCTTTAATCATATTTTATAGTCGCAAAGGACTTTCAAAAGAAGAAATAAAATCAAAACTCAATCTCAAAATCACAAAGCCAGAAATTAAAACTTTCAATTATACTTGCCACGACACAATAGATGTTTGCTTATATTCATTTTTCAATTCAAAAAGTTTTGAAGACAGCATTTCTCTTTCTCTCTCATTTGGTGGAGACACTGACACAAATGCCTGCATAGTGGGAAGCATGGCAGAAGCATATTATGGAATTGATGACGAGTTGAAAAACAAAACACTTTCTTATCTTCCTTCAAACTTTCAAAAAAAAATCACGGACTTCTACCATAAATTGCAATCTAGAAATCAAAACATTTAGAATTAGAAAAGATATATATTATCAAACCAAACAAAAAAATAAAGGCTATAAAACCTTTATTTTTTATTAAATTGTTTTTTAATTTTCTTTATAAAGACCAAGATTGTAATATTCTGCGACCAAACGAATCAACTCTCCAACTGTAGGTTTGTCGTTGATGGTATAAAGTTGAGTTTTAAACATTTTGTTAAGTTCTGCAAAACTTTTGTTTATGTAGGTGTTTTCTATCGCATGTCTTATGCTTCTTTCCACGCAGTTTTCATTTTCTATTTTAAATTTCTGCCCTACAGCCAAATAGAGACCCTTACAGAGATTGTGGATTAAACTAGGTTTCAAAATAACCAATTCTATTGCAAAGCACAAATAATTAAACCCAATCAAATCACATCTAATACCAATTCTAATAAGTGCTAGTTTAATTATTCTCCTCATGTCTAGAAGTTCTTTTTCATCCATTAACTTATCCTCCTTTTAAAATTTGGTTATTAAAAAACATTGCTGCATTTTCTTGCAGTCATGATTTCTCTATGCATCTCAATATATTTCAAAACCTCTTTTCAAAGTTTAAAGATGTAAACAAACCAAATTATATTTTTTCATGCTCTTCTATAAGGTATCTATAAGTTCTGTGAAGAAACACGATGTTATTATATCACTTTAATGTTATTTTGTAAAATAAATATTCAAAATTTTACAAAATAATTTTGAACTATACTTTCCAGTTTTGTCGAATTTTTGAATATGTTAACCAATCAACCTAAATGAGTTTAAATTTGTTAAAAATTTTTAACTATGCATTTTCTCAATAAAAACAAAAAAGAGAGAATTTTATCTCTCTTTTTTCTTTCTAAACCACTTTTTAGATTTAATCTAAAAGGGTGACTGTTCCATCTTCAGAAATTGAAATTTTGTCACCAGATTTAATTGTTTTCAAGATGTCTCTGCCAAGTTTGTCAATAGCAATAATCTTTGAATTTTCCCAGTTCTTTGCCAAAATAACTCCACTTGCAGCCAAAGAATCAATTTCTTCACTAAACAACAATGCAGCAGGATTTATTCCCATTTGGCAAATTGTTTGAATGACAAGTCCACCTGTTGTTGAACCAATTGTTTGTGGCAAAATCAAAGCGATTCCTGTCAAATTTTTTCCATAAACATCTGGGTTGTTTTGGTCAGAACCAATAATTTGCTTTGCATTTTTGAGTGCTGATTTTTGAAATGTTGCAAGAGTGTTAAGTCCTTGATGAGAAACGATTGCTTCTCCTTCATATGTTCCTTTGCAAATCACTCTTCCTTTAAAAACTTTCTTTGCCATATTATTTCACCCCACAAATAATTTTTGTAATGTCTTCATCTTTATAATAACGAGATTTTGAATAAGTCCTGAGTTTGTTACTGTTTGTAATGATTGGTTTTCCGCCAGCGATAGGGTTGTTTGTATACATAAGTGGGCAGATAGACGAAAATTTTACACCAAAACTTTTCAATTTTTTGTATTCTTCTGTTTCTTCAAACTTCTTCAAAACATTTGGTGCTGCTGTCATGATTGTTCTTACGCAAACCTTTTTCTTTCCACTCAATTTAAAGTTTTCTTCCAATTTGTGTGACCAATCTACAAGTTGGTTATATGTAAGATGTGGACAACCAATAAAGCAAAGTGATGGTTTTGCATTTGCGTTCTTCCACATGATTGGATAACTCTTATAAACTCTCTCGAGTTCTTTGTCATCAATCACATATTTCTTTGTCTTCTCATTGATGATTTTCTTTCCAAGTTTCTTTGCTTCTGGTGTAAGGTTTTCAATGTGATATAAACCTACTGCTCCGTTTGATGCTGTTGCTGCACCAAAATCTTTCAAATATGAAATTACATCATCAGTAAGTTCTGTTCCCAAAAACTTGTCAAGTCCAACAATATAAGGCACATCTTCCATTACCTTCATACCAATTGCACTACCCAAAATTTGTGCTTCAGGAAGTTTTTTTGTTTTTACTTCAATTATCCAATTTGCTTTTCTTCCTTCATCAGTCAAAAGTCCAAATTTGGGAACTTTTCCCAAAATTGCTCCAAAGATGTCAAGCATTCCACTGTTTCTGTTGCAACGAGCTCCAAGAACAGAGTTTGCAAACACAACTGCACTACTTTCAGCCCATGACAAAACATCTCCATATTTTGGAGTGTTTCCAACTTCGTTTAAATAGCATGTGCAAGTAAATGCATCTTTGTTTTTGAGACCAATTTTTGAAAGTTGTTCTTCATAATGTTTTTGTTGAGAATACATAATCTTGCTAAACACAAGTTTGTTGAGTGGACCACACTTCACATTCTTATAATCAAGTGGGCGTGGGTCAACAGTAAATGGATAAGGTGTTTTTAGTCCAGCGTCAATAATTTCGTCCATGATTCTGTAAACAGGTTTCAATAGTCCAATTCCAAAAGATGTAACCAAGTGTCCATCAGTCGTCACTGGCACAAATTTTTCAGCACCAAAGACATCACCAAACTCCACCAAAGTTTGCATAATCTTTGCTTTTGTTTGGCCTTCTTTGCCAGCAAGAATTGCCTTCTCCTCAGCAGTTAGTTTCATTTAAATCCTCCTTTGTTTTCGTTTTTATTATAAAACATTTTGCTGTTATTTCAAATCAAATAAATCATTTTTCAAAAAATTTCTTTTTTAGATAATATCACATCAAAAACCACATAAAAAAATATAGCAAAAATGCCGTATTTTCAATTAAAATTATTTCAAATTTTCTTTTTCATTTTTTTTTAAAAGTGTTCTCTCATTATGCAAAATCAAAGTATTTTCCATCAAACACGCAACTGTCAAAGGACCAACTCCACCTGGCACTGGTGTGATGTAAGAAGTTTTGTCTTTAACATCGTCAAAATCAACATCTCCAACCAAGCCACTTGGCAATCTATTAATGCCGACATCTACTACAAAAGCACCATCTTTGACATAATCTTTTGTTATCATTTGAGGTTTTCCAACTGCAACCACCAAAACATCTGCTCTTTCACATTTTCCTTGCAAATCTTGTGTATAGCTGTGGCAGTTTGTAACTGTTGCATTTCTTTGTTGCAAAAGTGTAGAAACACTTTTTCCAACAAGCAAACTTCTTCCGACAACAACAACGTCTTTGCCGTCCAAGTCATAACCTTCACTGTCCAAAATTCTCATTACTCCAGTTGCTGTGCAAGGAGCAATCTTTCCTGTTCCAGCATACAGTTTTCCAAGATTTACATCGGTCAAACAATCAACATCTTTTTCAGGAGAAATAGTATTTATGATTTCATCTCTAAACTCGTCAAGTTTTTCTGGCAAAGGAAGTTGAACCAAAATACCTGACACACCATTGTCTTCGTTAAGTTTTCTGATAAATGTCTTCAATTCTTCTTTTGTTGCCTTTTCTGAAAACTCATAAACCAAAGACTTCATTCCACATTCTGCACAAGCCTTTTCTTTTGACCTAACATAGATTTTGCTTGCTTTATTTTCTCCAACAATTATGCAAACGAGGCAAGGCACATCTTTTCCTTGTGAAACATATTTTGTCAAAATTTCGTCTTTGACACCTTCTCTAATTTTTTTTGCAAGTTCTTTTCCATCAATAATTTCCATCTCTTTCTCCTCCATTGCTACAAGTTTAGCACAACCGCAAAAAAGTATCAAGACAAAGAAACAAAAAGTTTTGGAAATTCATATATTTTTATGAAAGGAGAAAAACATGACAAACGATGATTATTACATAGGAGCAAATGACGAGCATGGAATAAACCCACCCACACAAGGAAAACGCACTCCAGTTGTTCCAGAACTAAATCGACAAATATATGAAAATGAATTTAATCGTGCAGCAAAGAACAAATTTATTGAAGCCTGCATGAGACAAGGTTTTTCAGTTTACGATGTAAAACCCGAACTTTATGATGTTTCTGTTTCAAACAGAGTTACTAGAATAAATCGTCAAAATTTGACCGCGCTTGTCACTTTTGCATACAACGCTTATAGCACAACTTTCAATTCTGCATCAGGACTTGAAGTTTTTTATTCCCCATCAAACCCAAAGTCCACAGAAAGTCGCCGTTTGGCAGAAAATATGTATGCCGAACTTATCCAAGGCACAACTCAAACTGGGCGTGGAGTAAAAACTCTTGATGTTGGAGTGTTGTCAAATGTAAACTGCGTTTCATCTTTGATTGAAGCGGGCTTTATGACAAATTTGAGAGAAGCACTTTTGATGATAAATCCAATCTTTCAAACCGAAGTAGGTGAAGAAGCTTGTCATGGTGTATGCAATTATCTAAGCGTAAATTATATTCCAAGAAACACTCTCTCAAATTACCCACTTTTAAAAAATGGAAGCAGAAACAATTTTGTTTTCTTACTTCAATTCATACTCAAAAATCAATACAATCAAAACATTGGTGTTGACGGAGTATTTGGTCAAAGAACACAAAATGCAGTGAGAAATTTTCAACAAACAAATTCTCTTTCTGTAGATGGCATAGTAGGTCAAAACACATGGAAAACACTTCTCACACTTGCTCCAGAACCACTTCTAAAAAGAGGTTCAAGAGGTTCTTACACAAGATATCTTCAACAACTGCTCGAAAGCAAAATGATTCCAGTCTCTGGAATTGATGGAATTTTTGGTTCTAAAACTGAAAAAGCTGTAAGAAGATTTCAACAAAACAATGGATTGACAGTAGATGGGATTGTTGGCACAAACACTTGGAGTTCTCTTACCACAATTCAATAAAAAATAAAGGTTTTTATCAAATAATCGCAACAAAAAAAGATATCAATTCAATTTGATATCTTTTCTTTATTCAAATATTATTTATCTTTTCTTCTGTAATCAACGACAATTTCTTCTTTTTCTTGTTTTTTCTTGCTGTCAGCAGCAATCCATTTTCTTACTACCCAAGTTGTGAAAGGTGTCAATGCGATATTTACAACTTGTCCAACAATCAAATAGATTGCAAACAAACTTGTATACATAAATGTGAAAAGCCCGATAATCAATGGCATCATAAAATACATAAACTTTGATCCACCTGGGTTTTGACCAGGAGTAGCGGCTGCATTTTTGTTTTTCATCAATTTGTTTGAAAGCCAAATTGACAAGAACGAAGTCAAAACTGCAAAGATTGTCAAAATGTAATAACCATTTTTCTCTTGTTTGATTTCTTTCAAACTTGCGTTTTCACCAATAACACAGTCAAAAATCTTTCCTTCATAGTCGTTTGTTTTTTCAGTTTCTTTTTCTTCTGCACTATAATATTTTGAAAGATAAGTTGTTATTTCTTTTTTTGTGAAAAGTGGACTTGTTGGAGATTCTGGTCTATAAATATTTTTAATCCATAAAAATGATTCTTGCTTTTCTTGAAAGTATTGTTTGGCAGACTCTTCTGCAAGTGTTTTGAAAATATCATTGAATCCTGTATCTGTGTTATATTCCAAAGCAGTTATTTCTCCTTCGCCAGGATCTGGAGTTGGAGCTGGTTCTTCTTTTGCAATAACATAATTTTTCAAAAGTTCAAAAATTTCTTCATTTGTCCAAGTTGTCTTGTAGTCATATCTAAATTCTGCATTTCCATCGTTCTGCTTTTTTATTGTCACAACAAGTTGGTTTGTTTCAACATCAATATCTGCACTTAAACTATATTCTTGTCCAGCAAGTGAAGTGAGTTCATTTTTCAAGGCTGTGTCTTCATTCAAAACAATGACATTTGCATATACATTTTTCATGTTTTCATATTTTTCTGCAATGTTGTAATTTGAAACTGCTTGAAGAGAATTCCACAAAGTCAAAAACACAGTAAACTGCAAAATCATTGCAACAAGCATTGGAAGACAACTACTCATCATTGAAAATTGATATTTCTTATAAATCTCGTTTGTCTTTTGTTGCATCAATCTTTGGTCATAACCATATTTCTTTTGTATTGCTTCAAGTTCTGGTTTCATCTTGTTGTTGATATCAGCATTTTTCAAGTTAACTTTTTTGTTTACAATATCCACGAGTGCAAAGAGAACTCTAACAATCAATGCCACCAAAATAACCGCAACTATATATGTTCCGGTTCCGTTTTTAAAAGCATTCAATATAGATTCCCAAAAACCAGTAGGCTGTTTCAATGTAACAAGGGCAGTACTTATAAAATCCATAAGTTTTCTCCTTTTATATTTATAGGAACTGGGTCATACCCTCTCTTCTTTTGACAAGGAACACATCTAAACAATCTTTTAATTCCAATCCAAACGCCTTTAAAAATTCCAAACTCTTTGACTGCTTTTATCATATAATTTGAGCAGGTCGGAGTAAAGATACAGCAGTGTGGAAGAAGTGGAGAGATTGCATATTTATAAAAATACACTGGGAAAAGAACAATGTTTCTAAGAATTTTTTTTGCTTTCATATTTTTTAAATAGAAAAGTCAATTCTTTTTGAATTTGCTCAAAAGAAAGATCAGTTGCATTTTCTTTTGCCAAAACTACATAATTGAAATAAGGCAAAACATTTATACTTGTTCGAGTTATTTCTCTCATTCTTCTTTTGAGAAGATTCCTTTTGTTTGCTTTTCCCAGTTTTTTGTTTATAGAAAAACCAATTTTATAATTTTCATACTTGCTTTTTACAGCAAACAAGGTGAAGTGTTCTGTATGAACTCTCTCACCTTTTTTATAAACATAATTAAATTGGCTGTTTTTTCTAAGTCTGTGATCCATATTCATCCTTAAGCGGCGATGTGTTTTCTACCTCTATTTCTACGTCTCTTCAAAGTTTTTCTTCCACCTTGTGTCTTCATTCTTTGACGGAAACCATGAACTTTTTGTCTTTGTCTTTTTTTAGGTTGGTATGTTCTTTTCATTTTTTTCTCCTTAATTTCTTTTGCATAAAATCCTATTGCAAAATGGTTTACGCCTTATTATATAAGATAAATTTTTTTTTGTCAACCGCAAATGAACTCTTTTTTATAATAATTGGCTCACTTTGTGTCATTAAATCAACAATTTTTTCGCATTTATTTATATAACAAAAAAATTGACTATTGACAACCTCAAATACTGGTGTTATAATTTTAATATAACAAGGGGGATAAATAATATGAGAAGCTTGAAAAGCAAAAAAATCTGCAAGATGTCTGATGCTGAATTGGAAGAATATTCTGTTTTGAATGTTGGAATGAGAAAAGCTGCAAGTCTTGAAGCGGGCACTCTTTATAGAAGAGACAAAGAAAACAGAGATAATTCTCTCAAAGAAAGAAATGAAATTTCAAAATCTATTTCAAAAAAGAGAAAAGCAATCAAAGCCGCAGAAAAAGCAGAACGCCAAAAAATTTTTGATGACCATGTTGCTGAACTTAAAATTATGGCTGCAGAATTTGTTTTATAATTTTAAATTTTAAATTAAAAGAAAAACACCAAAAACAAAATTTGGTGTTTTTTTATTATTAAATATTTTTTTCTTTCGAAAATTTCAGTCTATTAACCAATCATACGAACAGGCAAAATCAAATACAAGAATTCGTCTCCTTCAACAGGAACAATAACACATGGGTTTGCAGGAGAGTTGAAACAAATCTTTACAAACTCATCATTATTTGCTTTCAAGTTTTCAATGAAATATCTTGCATTGAAAGCAATCAAAAGTTCTTTTCCTGTCATGTTTACTGGAACATTTTCTTTGACGTTTCCAAGTTCTGAATTTGAAGTGATGCAAAGATTTTTTTCTTTAACTTCAAACTTTACACAATTTCCTTGTCCAACCTTTGAAAGAAGTGAAGCTCTTTCCAAAGCGTCTTCAAATTGTTCTTTGTTTATTACACAAACTGTTTCATAGTTTGCAGCGATGATTTGTTTGTAGTTTACAAAATCACCTTCCAAAAGTCTTGTTGTAAGTTTTGTATCTCCAAAGTCAACCATCAAAGTGCTCTTGTCAACATAAACATTTACAATGTCATCACTATCATCCAAAAGTCTTGAAATTTCTGCCAAACTTCTTGCAGGGATAACAATGCTCATTGTCAAATTTGAAATGATGTTTTTCTTTACTTTTGCAAGTCTGTATCCGTCAAGGGCGATTGCATTCAAAGAATTTTTGTCGATATCAAAAAGCACACCTTTCAAAATTGGTCTTGAATCGTCAACAGCAACAGAGAAAATTGTTTTGTTTATTATTGTCTTTAAATCTTTTTTGCTTATTCCAAAATATTCAAGGCTCTCAATTTTTTTGAATGATGGATATTCCAAAACGTTATAGCATTGAATGATACTTTGGCTGTCGTCATATTTGATAATCATTTGATTTTTTTCGTTCAATTCAAGTTCTATCATTTCATTTGTGAGTTTCTTTATAAACTCTGTGATAAACTTTCCAGGAACAACAGCTTCACCTTCAGTTTTGATGTTTGCTTTGATTTTTTTCTCGATTGAAAGTTCTGTATCAGTAGCACTGAAAGTAAGCGTGTCATCTTCTGCTACGATTTTGATCCCTTCCAAAATTGGATTTGTTATTTTGTTTGAAATTGCTTTGCTTACGCTCATGAAAGCATCAGAAAGTTCTATTCCATGACATGATACCAACATTTGTTTTTGCTCCTTTATAGTCGTGTTATTTTTCTGTTAAATTTGAGAAATCCCAAATTCATTTACAATGCCATTATAACACAAAACCACAAAAAGTCAAAGAGTATATGACAAGATTTTCCAATAATTTTTTCTTTCTTTTTTGAGAGCGTGCGCATGCACTTTAATTTATTATTTTAAAAATTTTGTTTAAATAATATCACTCTTAATAAGCCGATGTGGAAATGTGTATAACTTGCTGCTTATTTTGAAATTTTACTATATATAGTGTTTTTGATTGATAAAAATTACTAAATATTCTAAAATTCGACATCATTTAAATGTGCACAACTTTGGGGATAATCAAGATTTTTTATGCACATCTTATCCACATGATGTAGATAACTTTTTATGAGAGTGTCAAAGAATTTTTTATTTCATTTACAAGTGTTTGTGTCTTTTTGTTGACTTTGAGGTCTTGAGAAATTTTGTCTCTTGAGTGCATAATTGTTGTGTGGTCTCTTCCGCCAAAAATTTTGCCAATGTTGACAAGTGGAAGATTCAAAAGTTCACTAATAAGATAGATAGCAATCATTCTAGGTTCAACAATCTCTTTGTTCTTTTTCTTTCCAATAATATCTTGATAAGAGATATTGAAATAGTCACAAACGACAGAGATAATTTTGTCTGGAGTAAGGTCATTTTTGAGCTCTTCTTTTTGATTTGAAAAAATGTCTTTAACTTCGTCCATTGTCGCAATCTTTTTCCCTGATAAAGTTGCCAAGAAATAAACTTCTGAAAGTTTGCCTTCAAGTTCTCTTATGTTTGTGTCGATGTGTTCGGCAATATAATTTATAACTTCATCTTCTGCATAATATTTTTCAAGTTGACTCTTCTTATGTAAAATTGCAATACGAGTTTCAATATCAGGTTTTTGAATGTCATGAATAAGTCCACTTGCAAAGCGGGTGCGGAGCCTGTCTTCCAAAGTTGCAATTTCCTTTGGTGGTCTATCAGAACATATGATAACTTGTTTGTTGCTCAATGTCATTTCATTGAAAGTGTGGAAAAACTCTTCTTGAGTTTCTTTTTTGTTTGAAATAAATTGAATATCATCTACCATCAGGACATCAAGGTTTCTGTATTTTTCTCTAAATTCTATGATAGCTTTGTTTTTTGTAGATGAATACAAAGAAGAAATATAATCATTTGTAAATTGTTCACAAGTTACATATTTTATTTTCAAATTTGGTTCAAACTCTCTTATATAGTTTCCAATGGCGTGCAAAAGGTGAGTTTTTCCAAGTCCAGAACTTCCATAAATAAAAAGAGGGTTATATCTTTTGCCAGGATGTTCGGCAACAGTTCTTGCAGCGGCATAAACAAATTGGTTACTTTTTCCTACAACAAAGTTATCAAAAGTAAATTTTTCAACAAATGGATTTTTTTCATCTTTTGCAGAATTATCTTTTTCTTCAACTTTGTTGTTTTTGAGATATTCAATTTCTTCATTTGGATCAAGAACAACAATTTTCATTGGTTTTCCAACGACTTCGAAGCAACAATCACTGATTTTATCCATAAAATTTCTTCCAATTTGATTTTTTGCCGAAATTGATTGTGCTGCTATGATGAAATTGTCTTTGTCGTCAATTTCAATTGGCTTGATAGTTTTTATCCAAAGCATAAAAGAAACTGATGAGATTCGAAGTTCGAGTTTTTCCAAAATTTGTTGCCATATAATGGTGATATCTTGCATAATTTTCTCCATTTAAGTAATAACAGTTTTTTAGTCACAAAAAAAACGACTTTTTCTTTTAAAATACCATAAAACAAGAAAAAATCAACATGTTTTTACAAAAAAATTATAAGTTGAAAAAAATAAATTGTCAAGCAAGTTTGAAATATAAAAAATTTGTGATAAAATAGGTTAGATGAAAATAGAAACTCTTGCAATTCAAAATTTTAGAAATTACAAAAACCTTCAAACAAACTTTGATGAGAAGGTTAATATTTTTATCGGCAAAAATGCACAAGGAAAGACAAATTTGCTTGAAAGCATTTTTTATTGTTGTATTGGAAAGAGTTTTAAATCTTGCAAGGACAAAGAACTTATCAAATGGGGAGAAGAATTTTCAGAGATAAAAATTGTTGCAAGCAAAAAATATAGAGATATTGAAATTGACATAAAAATTTTCAAAAATCAAAAAAAAGTTATTCAAATAAACAAACTCCCAATAAGAAAGATTGGAGAACTAATTGGTGAAATAAACATTGTTTTCTTTTCGCCACAAGAATTGAAACTTGTCAGAGAAAGTCCAGAGGAAAGACGAAAATTTATGGATATTGACATTTCCCAAAATAATAAAAGATATTTTTATCAACTTTCTAGATATGAAAAAATTTTGGCAAATAGAAACAAGCTCCTCAAAAACAGTCAAAACATTGATGTTGTAAAAGAAACTATTGATATCTGGGACAGAGCACTGATTGCGTCTGCAAAAATGATTGCGTTTGAAAGAGAAAAATTTGTAAATCAAATTATACCTTACGCACAAAAAGCACATTCTTATATAAGTGGTGGAAAAGAGAATTTGTCTCTTACTTACAAATGCGGATGTGGAATTTCACTTGATGAAAAATTTGAAATAAATATGGATAAAATTTTAAAGAAAAATTTGGAAAAGGATTTCAAATTAGGATACACAAGCATTGGAGTTCACAGAGACGACATTGACATTTATTTAAATGATGTGGAAGTCAAAAATTTTGGATCTCAAGGACAACAAAGAACTGTTGCTCTTTCACTTAAACTTGCCGAACTTGAAAATATGTTTAATATAAATGGAGAATATCCAATTTTGCTTTTGGACGATGTTTTCAGTGAACTCGACATTGATAGACAAAGAAGGCTTCTTAAATTTGTTGACCGCACACAAACTTTTATAACTTGCACAGACGAGAGAAAACTTGAAGGAACTCTTTTCTATATAAAAGATGGAAAAATTGAAAAAACATAAAATAGATTTTTAATAATTGTTGATTATTAAGAAAAAATATTTTATAATGAATTTAAAGAAAGAAGGAGAGAAAATATGGCAACGATTGTAATGTGGGTTGGAATAGGTGTTTTGGCATTATTTCTTTTGATAGGAATGATTGCTGGACTTATTAGAGGTCTCAAAAGATCATCACTTCATATATTGTTTTTGATAGGAAGTGTTGTTTTGGCATTTTTTATAACAAAACCAATAACAGAACTTATATTGAATTGTAAAATAACTATTGATGGTTCACAACTCACAATAAGCGAGTTTATTATTAAACAAATTCAAACAAATTTTGATATTTCAAGTTTTGACACAGCGACAGAATTTTTGTTGAAACTTCCAAATGCAATTGTTTCCCCAATTTTGTTTATTGCCTTGACTTTTGTGGCCTTTGGGGTGTTTCACATTATTTATTTAATTGTTGCAAGACTTGCCTTTGGTTCAAAGAAGAAAGATTTTGAAAAATCAAAACCATATCGTGCTTATGGCGCTCTTGTTGGGATTGTTGAAGGATTTATGTTTTTATTTGTGCTTTTCGCACCACTCTCTTCTTTGACAAAGACATATCAAGAACTTGCTCAACTTCCACCATCAAGCGAAACAACAATGCTAGTCAATGCAGGCGAAGGCGGAGAAGGAACAGATGGCGGAACTCAAGAAAAAACAAAAATGAAAACCATCGCGGAAAAATTAAATGAAATACTTCCAAAAGAAGTCAATGAAGCAATTTTTGCATACAATGATTGTGTTGTTGGAAAGATTGCTGGTGCTGGTGGACTTGACAATGCACTTTTTGATTATCTCTCAAATTTCAAACTTGAAGGCGAAAAAATTGAATTTAGAAAAGAAATAATTTCAATGGCAGATGTTTATGATGACACAGTTGTGATTTATAATTATACTGTTGATAAAAATTATTCTATTATTGATCTTGGATCATTCAAAAAAAGTATTTCAGTTTTTATGGACAAAGGAATTTTTAAGACTGTTGTTTCAAATACAGTGAAAGACTTTGTTTTGAAATTTGATGAAGTAAAAGAAAAACTTGGACTTACAGCACTTCCACAACTTGTAGAAGATGTTGTGAAAGAGCTTCAAACAAAATTTAGTGAAGAAAATTTTGATATTTACGAATATCTCAAAAATGATGTTTTGCAACTTGTTGACACATTGGCAGAAGTGTTTAGAAGTGATATAATAACAAAATTTAATGCTGTTGAAAAAAAGTCTCTTACAAACATTTTGAACGTCGTTGGAGAAAATAATGATTCAATCAAAACTATTGTAAAAGATTTCTTCAAATTAAATCTTGTGAAAGATAGTTTCAATTCTTTTGGAAAATTTGCATCAGAAAAACTTTCTGGAATATTAAATAATGAAAAAGGACTTGAAATTGCATTAAACACAAACATTGTCGACAAAGAAAAAATGGTAGATGATGTTTTGGCTGCAGTTGACAAATTCTTGGATTTGGACAAAGTTCTCAATATTTCAAGTTTGTTGGAGTCTACAGATATAATTGCTACTCTCACAAAAATTGACGATTTGGGTGGGGCTCTTGATAAAGCGGGAGATGCATTTGATACTTTAAGAAATCTTGAAATTTTCGTTTTGCCTGTTACTGAAACAAGACCACAAACAACTTATGTTTTTGACAATATTTTGAGTTTGTATAATTTGGAAATTTTGAATGATGAAGTTTATTTGACACCAGAAGCGCCTACAAAAACAAAACTTGACACTTACACAAAATTCTTTTCATATATAAAACAACCAATAGTAACAGCAAAAGATTTGGGGCTTACTGACATTGGGAAAGAAGGCACAAATTTTGATACTGTTTTGGATAAAATCTTGTTTGGTTTAAATACAAGAGAAAGTTTGCTTTCAGATATCTTGCTTCCATTCTATCAACTTAAAGCAATGGATTTGAAAACACTTGTATTTGACAATGTTGTTAACCAGCTGGGTTCAGCAGAAAACACAAATGGACTTTTGAGTTTTGACAAGGTTAAAACGGAAGCCAATGCTGACACAACAAAAGGTGGTGTTGGAGTTTGGAACAGAGAATTTGTTTTGATAGGCAAAACTTTAAATGCTCTCAACAAAGGAAGTGTGACAGTTGGCACATCAAACAAGACATATTTGAAAGCATTGCTTGACACGTCTTCAAATTATGATGACATCTTCAAAGCGATGGTAAATGCAAGCACAAACGATTTTGAAAGTGCACTTGCTCCAATCTTTACAGCAGTTTCATTTGAAGGATTGACAAAAGACATCTTTAACAATGTCGACACATCTATTGGTAACATCACAGGGATTAAACCTACAACTTCTCTTGAAAATCTTTCAAGCACAAAAGAAAACACAATTTCAACAATCAAGACACTTCTCAAAATCACCTTAAACAGTGAAAACTTGACTCTTCAAGAAATGGGACAAATTTTGGACGCATTGAAAGTAAATGCTTACAATACTGGCACAAAAGATGGAGTTTTGAATGAAGTCTTTGCAAATATCATTTGGTATATGACAGGTGACGACATTACTGGAACAGGAAAATTTTCATCAGGAACACCAAATGAAAATGCAAAAGATGTAAAAGCCTATTTGGAAGTTTCAGCAAGTGACAATTTTGTTGGATATTACACATACGAAAGTTATGAAGATGCAATGAAAAAACTTGACGAAACAATCGACTTTGCTACAAGCCTCAACAACAAACTTTCAGGCATAACTCTTGCTGATGATACAATCGCAGATTATGTTGCAGGATTCAAATCAGCTTTGGACGAATTGACAGGAAAGACAGAAGAGGAAAAAGTTGAAATAATCAACAACATGAAAAAATTGATTGACAACAATGCAGATAGAGCCAACATTCTTTCTGACAGTGACAAAACAACATATGGAAACAGAATTGTTGGGGTAATTGACAGCACAGAAAGTGGACTTTCTGCAAGCGTTGGAACAGCACTCAAAAACTTGCTTGGACTTGGTGCATAACCCAAAAAGAAAAGGTTGCTTGAAAAAGCAATCTTTTTTTGTTTGTCTAAATAAATCTTTTGTGCTAAAATGTTTTTCAAAGGAAAGAGAATGGAATTTAAACATATACCAGTGATGTTAAACGAAGTGATAGAAAATTTGGATATAAAACCAAATGGAATTTATGTTGACTGCACAGTTGGTGGAGGTGGACATTCTTTTGAAATTGCAAAACGTTTGACAACTGGACATTTATATGCATTCGACAGAGACCAAGATGCTATAACAAAAAGCACAAAAACCCTTGAACAATTTTTTGACAAAGTGACTCTAACAAAGGCAAATTACAAAGATGCGCCACAAATTTTGAAAGAAAAATATGGTGTGGAAAAGATAGACGGATTTTTGATTGATTTGGGTGTAAGTTCTTATCAAATTGATGCAGGCGATAGAGGATTTAGTTTTGTGCATGATGGCAGACTTGATATGCGCATGGACAAAGAAGAAAAAACTTTGACGGCAGAAGATATCGTAAACACTTTCTCTTATGAAGATTTGACAAGGATAATGAGAAATTACGGAGAGGAAGAATTTGCTTCAAACATTGCAAAAAATATCGTCAAAGAAAGGGAAAAGAATAGAATAGAAACAACCTTCCAACTTCGAGAGATAATTGAAAACAGCATGCCTAAAAAAGTTGTGTTTTCTCGTGGTGGAGCATCAAAAAAAGTGTTTCAAGCATTGAGAATTTATATAAATGGAGAACTTGACGGACTTGATTTTTTGCTTGACGAACTTGTTGACATGCTTGTTATTGGTGGAAGAGGTTGTGTTTTGACATTTCATAGTCTTGAAGACAGAATAGTAAAAAATGTTTTCAAACTTGACAGCACTGATTGTATATGTCCGCCAAAAACACCAATTTGTATTTGTGGACACAAAGCAAAGACAATTTTGGTAAATAGAAAACCAATTATTGCGACAGAAGAAGAAAAAAAAGAAAATTCAAGAAGCACATGTGCCAAACTTCGTGTTGTTGAAAAAATCATTTAAAATGTGCTGAATTTGGTTTTTCAAACATATAAACAAAAGGAGAAAAATAGAATATATGGATAGACTTGTTGCAGATATAGAGACTGAAGAAAAAATTGAAACAACAACTACACCTGTGACCGAGACAAAGAAAGAAGAAGTTATTGTTCCAAAAATAAAAATAAGACTCAAACAAGAAGTTTCGCAAAAAGAGTCAGAACCAGCAAAAGAGCAGAACTTTGAAGAAGAAAATTCCGTTTCATCACACAACGCATATATTTCTTCTTTTGGAGATTTGACAGTTGCGGACATAAAAAAACAAGAAGAAGACAAGAGAGTTGAAGAGTTTAATGCAAAGAAAGATGAATTGTTGAAAAAGCAATTTGAGATTGCGGACAAAAGAGAAGAGAAAGAAGAAAAGCAAGAAGTCTCTCAAAACGTTATAGAAAAACCCAACTATGATTTGATTGAAGAAAACAGAAAAGTTATCAAACTTAAACAGAGTGACAAAAAGAAAAAAACAAACTCAAAAAAGGTCGCTGGTATAGTCATGGCTTGTACTTTGGGAGCAAGTGCTTTGGTGTGTGTTACAAACACAATCATTATTGACAATATGAGTTCAAATTTTACGCAAATTGACGAGACATACAAGATGAACTTGAAGAAATATCTCAAACATATTTACGACCTTGACACAACAAAAAAGAGTATGGAGATGATTGAAACTTATCCAGAAGACATGCTTGATGCAGGCGATTTGGGAAAGGTTTCAAACTGGTTTGACAGACTTTGCAATTTCATAGTGGGAATGTTTGGAGGTTAGACTTTGCAACATTCTTATACTTTGTTTTCATTGCAAAAGAGAATAAAATCAATTTGTTTGGTGATTTTGCTTGTCTTTTGCAGTTTGAGTGTGAGATTGTTTGTCGTGCAAATAATAAATGGAAAAGAACTTCAACGAAAGGCAACAGACCAATGGACAAGAGACTTGGTTATGACTGCACCGAGAGGTTCTTTTTTTGATGCTACTGGCGACACGTTGGCTGTGAGCTACACAACTTATGATGTTTATGCGAGAGGGAGAGAAATAAAAGATTCTCAAACAACAGCAAAGACTTTGTCATCGCTTTTAGACTTAAATTTTGAAAAAACACTTGAAAAGGTATCAAAGAAAAATATTTCTGAAGTTTTGCTTAAAATGCAAGTGAAAGCGGAAGTTGCAGAGAAAATTTATGATGCAAAACTTGATGGAATATATTTGACCGAAAATGTAGGAAGATATTATGTTTATGGCAATCTCATGACTCAACTTTTGGGATTCTCTTCAATCGACAACAATGGACAAGCTGGCCTTGAAGCATATTTAAATGATTATTTGACAGGTGATGACGGATATAGTTTTGTTCAAAGCGACTTGCAAGGGAAAGAGATAGGTGGAAGTATAAGATATTATGTCAGTGGAATTGCTGGTGATAATGTTATGCTTACAGCAAACAGCAAGATCCAACTCATTTTGGAGAGAGTTTTGCAAAATGCATACACAGAACAAAAAGCGAAAGGTGTGACTGGAATTGTTATGAATGCCAAAACAAGTGAAATTTTGGCAATTTCTTCAAAACCGAGTTTTGATTTAAACGAACCACCACGAGAAGACCTTTCAGCACTTTTCGAACAATCAAAAATGAAGGCTGTAACTGACACTTATGAACCAGGTTCAACTTTCAAAATTTTGACAATTGCCGCAGCGCTTGAAGAAGGGGTTACAAACTTAAACGACCATTTTTATTGTCCAGGATTTAGAATTGTTGATGGTCAACGCATAAAATGCTGGAAGTCCATTGGGCATGGGAGTCAAACATTGACGGAAGCGTTTGCAAATTCGTGCAACTGTTGTTTTATGGACTTGGCACAAAGGCTTGGAGTTGACAAATTTTATTCATATATGGAAAAATTTGGACTTGGCAAAAAAACTGGAATAACCATCAAAGGTGAAAGTGGTGGAATTTTGATGTCGAAGAAAAATGTAAAAACGGTTGACCTTGCAAGAATGGGTTTTGGGCACGCCATAGCGGTTACACCTATCCAACTTTTGTCGATTGTGGCAGGTATAACTGGTGGTGGAATTTGGAAAACACCAACAGTTATAAAAGAAATAAAAGATGTGTCAGGACAAGTGACATATTCTCCAAAGATTGAGCAAAGGAGAATAATCTCACAAAAGACAAGTCAAATCATAAATCAACTTTTGCAGAAAGCAGAAAACAAGAAAGCGGAGTTTTCATTTGTTGAAGGTTACAATGTGGGTGGTAAAACAGGAACGGCACAAAAGTATGACGAAAATGGACGTATTGCACAAGGCAAATATATTTCTAGTTTCATAGGGACTTATCCCGCCGATAATCCTGACTATCTTTTTATGATTTTGGTTGACGAACCGAGTGCTGGTGCTTATTATGGTGCATTGGTTGCGGCGCCTTATGGAAAAAGTTTTTTCAGCAAACTTTTTGAGTTTTATGACATGAAAAAAGACAATGACACAACAGTTCTTGAAGAAGTCATCATGCCACAAATTGTTGGAATGAGTTTGGCAAATGCTTTGGTAGAAATTAAAAAAGCGGGACTTGAATGTGAGATTGACGGAAGCAGCGGGATGGTCAAAGCACAACTTCCGCCAGCAGGCACGAAGATATACAAAGGTAGCACAGTTTTGATTATTACCTAAAAATTTTTGTGCTATGATTGATTAAATTTTTCTTTTCCTATATAATATGAATATGATTTATGTAGTTATTGGACTTTTGGTAGCATTTGCGATTTTTGTTTGTTTTGCACTGGCTGTTGCAAGTTTTTCTTTTGACAACTATTACGAAAACTTGAAAAAGACAAATAAAATGAGAAACGGCTGTGGAGTGTCGACTTTGGATTATGTTGATGAGATAAATGACAAATATTTCGACTCAAAACTAAACATTATGCGTTGTCCAGAACATCAAGACCATTACAGTTCGGGTGTAGTTGCTTTGAGTGAAAAAACAATGGCTTCAAACAGCTTGGCATCACTTGCGATTGTATCTCACGAACTTGGACATGCACGACAAGACAGTCAAGGAAACAAACTTGTCACACATTGGAAAAGAAAACGCACAGGAAGAATAGTTGGATTGTTTTTTATGCCACTTGTGATTACAGGTGCCATTTTAAGTATTTTAAATATAGTCAAAGTTTTGCCAGAGCTTTTGTATTTAATTTTGGGTCTTTGTTTCTTGGGTGGTGCATTCGTTATTTTTGCATTTTCAATTTTTCTCAAAATTAGAGAAATTAAGATTGAAAAAGAAGCATCAGATTTTGCAGTTGAATATCTTAAAGAAGTCTTGACAACTGACGAAATTAAGATTTGTAGAGATTTTTTAAACAGTGCAAGATTGACTTATTGGGCGAGCCTGTTTAAGGGTCTTTTGGGTTGGACTTTTCTTACAAAAAACGACAGCATGTTTAAATAATGCTGTCATTTTTTATTGTCTTTTAGCTATAGTTTTTAGTTGTTTTTGTCTACAAAACTTTTGCAGAAATGTTTTTGTTCGCCGTTTGGCATACATTCTCCATCGCCAATAGAAACATCGATTTGCATTTTGTTGCAATTGCAACCCTTTTCGTTGTAAACGCAATCTTTGACATTGCAACATACACCTTTGTTTATTTGTTCCATTTTTTACCTCCTTTTGATAGTATCCTTAAATTTAAAAAAAATATTAAAAAATTGAATTTAAAAATTTTTCTAGCATATAATTTTATTGAGGTAAAAATTGTTGACATTCTAAAATTTTAGGTATAAAATTATTATGTAACAAAATTACAAAACTATAAAAGGAGAAATATTATGGCAAAGAAATCTGATTACTTTGGTTTGGGATATGTTGTAAGTCTTATCCTTGCAATCATTCCTGTAACAGCATGGATTTGTGGAGCAATTACAAGATTTTCTGAAGGAAAAATCGTAGCAGGACTTATTAGACTTATTTTTGGTTTCACTATCGTTTGGATCTGTGACCTTGTTTTGATGATTACAAACAAGCATATTTTGAGACTTTTGAATGTCTAATATTTACTAGTAAAAAGCAACTCAATTTGAGTTGTTTTTTCATTAAAAATCAAAAAAAATAAAAGGAGAAAAATATATGCAAGAATATATAAACGCTTTTGACAATCTTCCACTTGTTGTAAAAATCATTTTTGCATTACCCATGCTTGATATTTTGTGGGCAATTTATCGTCTGTGCAAGTCTCTTTCAAAACAAAACACTGTTGGTATTGTGCTTGCAGTTTTGATGTTGATTGTTTGCCCTGCACTCTTCTGGCTTGTGGATATCATCACTTTGGCATTTACAGGAAAAGTTCTTTGGATTGACTAATTTGGTTTAAAAAATTTAAACAAATTCTTCAAACTTAAAGAAAAAAACAAAAGTGAGAAAAAGAAAAACACCTTAATTTTAAGGTGTTTTTTTATTTGAAATTTTGAAAACTAAAATTTGATTTTTTCTGCAACATATTTTGAAACTTCATCAATAGGAAGACGGATTTGTTCCATTGTGTCACGGTCACGGATAGTTACAGTGTCATTTTCAATAGTGTCGAAGTCGATTGTTACACAGAAAGGAGTTCCAATTTCGTCTTCACGGCGATATCTCTTTCCGATAGAACCTGCTTCGTCATAGTCACAGTTGAATTCTTTTGAAAGTTTTCTATAAACTTCTCTTGCCTTTTCTGAAAGTTTTTTAGACAATGGCAAAATTGCAACTTTGTAAGGTGCAAGGGCTGGTTTCAAGTGCAATACAACTCTTGTATCATTTTCGCCAACTTCTTCTTCGTCATATGCATTGCAAAGGATTGTCAAAAACATTCTATCCACTCCAAGTGCTGGTTCTACGACATATGGGATATATTTTTCGTTTGTAACAGGGTCAATATATTCCATGTTTTCACCGCTAAATTTTTGGTGTTGTGTAAGGTCATAATCTGTTCTGTCTGCAATTCCCCAAAGTTCTCCCCATCCAAATGGGAACAAAAATTCAAAGTCGCAAGTTGCTTTGCTGTAGAAACAAAGTTCTTCAGGTGAGTGGTCTCTTTCTCTCAAATTTTCTTTCTTTATTCCAAGGTCATAGAGCCAATTTCTCATTTGTTCTTTATAGTATTTAAACCACTCAAGGTCTGTGCCTGGTTTGCAGAAAAATTCAAGTTCCATTTGTTCAAATTCACGAGTTCTAAAAATGAAATTTCCTGGTGTAATTTCGTTTCTGAAACTTCTTCCCATTTGTGCAATACCAAAAGGCATTCTTGGTCTTTGAGTTCTTACAACATTTTTATAATCCACAAACATTGCTTGTGCGGTTTCTGGTCTCAAATAAACTTCACTCTTTGCATCTTCTGTAACGCCCATAAAAGTTTTAAACATCAAGTTGAAGTTTCTAAGTCCAGTAAAATTACTTTTTCCACAATTTGGGCATTTTACATGATTTTCAGTAATAAATTTTTCAAGGTCAGCATTTTTCATTTCGCCAACATTGATGTCAAGGTTGTGTTCTCTTACATAGTTTTCTACCAAATTGTCTGCTCTGTGTCTTGTTTTGCATTCTTTACAGTCAATAAGTGGATCTGAAAATCCTGCAAGATGTCCACTTGCTTGCCAAACTTTTGGGTTCATGATGATTGCAGCATCAATACCAATGTTGTATTCGTTTTCATGAACAAATCTTTTCCACCAAAGTTCCTTGATGTTCTTTTTGAGTTCGCTTCCGATTGGACCATAATCCCAACTGTTTGCAAGTCCGCCATAGATTTCGCTTCCTGGGAAAACAAATCCTCTTGCTTTGCAAAGATTTACGATTTTGTCCATTGTCAAATTTTCTTTCATAATTTTCTCCTTTTTTGTGATTGCACAGGAAAAACAAAAAACCCTGTGCTTAAAAAACCGCACAGGGGCGACCATTCAAGACCGCTGTTCCACCCTATTTCATAAGATGAATTATCTATCTTACCTTTTTAATGTCTTTACGCCGACAAGCGTCAAGCTATGGAGTTGCCAATTCCGTCATCACTTGCAATCATTATAGAGAAGTTTGGAAGAAAAGTCAACTTTGGAAGCAAATTTTACGACATAAAACTATAAAAATTATAGCAAAGGCATCTTGACAGCACAACATGGATATGTTAAAATTATGAGGTAGGAGAAAGAAATGAAATTTGAATATAAATTTATGCAGCACTTTTTGAGTGGAGAAATAAGAACAGAAGACAAATTTTTGGAACTTGTACGTGACAGAGCAAATGAAATTATGAAGAAGTGTGACAATGTGCCATCTATGAGAACTTCAAATGCTGTGCTTTTTGCAGTAACAGAAACAAGAAGAACAGGAGACACCCATACAGAATCTGTGAAATTTCAAGTAAGAGAAAATGCTCGCACTCACGCGCAAATCGAACAAGTCACAGTTTATGACACATACAGAAACAAAGACGGAATATTGGTAAGTGAGAATTCTGAAGGAATGTCTTTTGACACAAAAGAAAAGTCTGGAAAGTATATTCACACACAAGATAGAAGCAAAAAATCAACACATTCTTTCAAATATTATGCAGTTCCATTTTTTGGAAGAAAGCTTGTTTCAAATGTAGAAAAAACAGAATCTCCAATTCAAGAAATTATCAATGATTTATAAAACTAAATGTTGAAAAGAAAAACATCGGCGAAAATCCCGATGTTTTTTATTGTCTCAAATTGAACTAATTTTTAAGTTAGTTATTTATTTGAAATTTTAGTTTTTAAATTTGTCCATATATTCTTCATATGTCATTTGTTTGTCAATAATTGTGTTTTCGTCAACGATATCAATAATTCTGTTTGCAACTGTTTCGATAATTTCTTGGTCACCTGTGGCAAAAAGCATTCCGCCTTTGAAGTTTGTCATACCTTTGTTGAGAGATGTGATGCTTTCAAGGTCAAGATGGTTTGTAGGTTCGTCCAAGATCAAGAAGTTTCCGGATTCAAGCATGATTTTTGCAAGCATACATCTCACTTTTTCTCCACCTGACAAGACATTAACTTCTTTCAAACTTTCTTCGCCAGAGAATAGCATTCTTCCAAGCCAACCTCTCACATAACTTTCTGTTTTGTCTTTTGAATATTGTCTGAGCCAGTCAACAATGCTTAAATGACAGTTGTCAAAATATTCTCTGTTATCCTGTGGAAGGTAAGAATATTTGATTGTTTTACCCCAACGAATTTCTCCGCTGTCAGCTTGTTCTTTTCCAGTCAAAATGTTGAAAAGTGTGGTCAAAACCAAACTGTTTGATGACAAAAATGCGATTTTTTGGTCGTGTTCAACAGTAAATGAAAGATTGTTAAACATACCTTTTTTTGTCAGTTTTTCCACTTTCAAAATTTCTTTTCCAATTTCTTGTTCGTATTTGAAATCAACATATGGATATTTTCTTGAAGAAGGCTTAAAGTCATCAATGGTGAGTTTTTCAAGTTCTTTCTTTCTGCTTGTTGCTTGTTTTGATTTTGATGCGTTTGCAGAGAATCTTGCAATGAAGTCTTTAAGTTCTTTTGCTCTTTGCTCTGCTTTTTTGTTTTGGTCTTTTGCTTGTCTTGCCATAAGTTGGCTGGTTTCATACCAAAAATCGTAATTTCCAAGATACATATTGATTTCACCGAAATCGACATCGCAAATGTGGGTGCAGACCTTGTTTAAAAAGTGTCTGTTGTGGGATACGATGATAACGATGTTTTCAAAGTCGAGCAAAAAGTTTTCAAGCCATCTTATAGTTTTGAAGTCAAGGTTGTTTGTAGGTTCGTCCAAAATCAAAATGTCTGGATTTCCAAACAATGCTTGTGCAAGCAAAACTTTGACTTTGAGTTTTGAATCAAGTGTTGACATAAGGTCATAGAAACAACTTTCTTCAATTCCAAGGTTTTGCAAAAGTGTCTTTGCTTCGCTGTCTGCTTCCCAACCACCGAGTTCTGCGAATTCTGTTTCAAGTTCACCGGCCCTTATCCCGTCTTCATCAGAAAAATCAGGCTTTGCATAGAGTTCATCTTTTTCTTTTTGAATTTCCATAAGTCTTTTGTGTCCCAAAAGAACTGTGTCCAAAACAGTCTCGTTGTCATATTTGTTTTGATTTTGTTCCAAAACAGACATTCTTTCACCAGGGGTAATCAAAATTTCCCCTGTGTTTGGTTCAATTTCACCAGTCAAAATTTTCAAAAATGTAGATTTTCCAGCGCCATTTGCTCCAATAATGCCATAACAATTTCCCTTTGTGAATTTTAAATTCACTTCTTTATACAATGTTCTCCCACCAAAAGCAAGAGAGATGTTTAATGCCTGTATCATTACTTCTCCTTAATAGTTGTGTCAATTTTATGTTTTTCTGTCTTTGGTGTAATCTTTATTATTGCAGTTTTTGCTTGATGTTTTGTTGTAGATTTTTCCAAAGGTTTCTCTTCTTTTGTTTTAAAATTTTGTGCAGGTATATGCACTTTTTGAACATTTTGGTTCTTTTTCTTCGTTTTTTCTTTCTCCAAAAGTTGAATTTTTTCAACATATGAAATTTGATATTTATCTTCCAAATCAGCAAGAATTTCACTCAAGTTGCAGTCGTCAAGAAAAAGGCCGTCCAAAAAATTTCCAAAAATTGGATTCAAATCGTAAATCTCTTGATAAGCCAAAGATTCATCAAATCTTTGGTTATTAAATTCTTGTAAAATTATTGTCATAATTTCAAGTCTCATATCAAGATAAATTTTAAATTTTTCTGAAAATTCTGGCGAAAAATTGAATTTATTTATATTTTTTTCGATTTTTTTGATATTTTTTAGGGAATTTTTAAAATATTTTTTTACATGATTTTTAGTGT